>ERZ808029.180-NODE-180-length-53297-cov-8.918113_pt1 | contig 53297 bp, 46 predicted proteins | sample MGYA00380185_ERZ808029 | MGnify/ENA primary metagenome ERZ808029 (study PRJEB31490, sample SAMN06133404) | mouse gut metagenome | isolation source: M2_3 | host: mice | place: China: Chengdu | collected 2015-05 ... | reverse complement strand
ATCTCGCTGACCGACAAAACCAATCTGCGAGACCTCTTCGACAAATCGAATTTCAAAAATGTCAATGTTCTCTGTGATTCAAGTGAACCGAATCTATTTAATTTTTAACCCCGTCCATTTTTAGTGGACAGTAGTGTAATTTTTCATAAAATGCGTCGGCGATACGGCATCTTAACCAATTATTGCTTACTTTTGCAAAAGCAATGAGACACACTTGCTCCACTATGCTGCCAAAGCTGCTGTCGGCCCTCGTGCTGATGGCCGCGTCGCTGTGCGCCCATGCGCAGATCAACACCGAGCAGGTGCTCCGCGTGGGACGCAACGCCCTCTATTTCGAGGACTATATGCTCTCCATACAGTACTTCAACCGCGTCATCGACGCCAAGCCCTACCTCGCCGAGCCCTACTTCCTGCGCGCCGTCGCCAAGTACAACCTCGAGGACTATGCCGGCGCCGAAGCCGACGCCTCGCAGGCAATCAAGCTCAACCCCTTCATCACCGACGCCTGGGAGGTGCGCGGCGTAGCGCGCCAGAACCGCGGCAACGACGCCGACGCCATCGGCGACTACGAGCACGCCCTAAACCTGCTGCCGCGCAACCGCAACCTGCTCTTCAACCTGGCGATGGCCCAGCAGGGTGCTGAAAAATATGCCGACGCCGACTCCACATTCTCGCAACTGCTCCGCTACTACCCGAAGTACGACAACGCTTACCTGGGCCGCGCTCAGCTCAGGCTCGCCACTGCCGACACCACCGGCGCATCGGCCGACATCTCGCGCGCCCTTGAGCTCAACCCCAACGCCCTCAACGGCTACATCATGCGCGCCGACATCGCCATGCACAGCGGCGGCGACCTCAAGGCCGCACTCGCCGACATGAACGAGGCCGTGCGGCTCCAGCCCAAGCTCGCCGGACTTTACATCAACCGCGCCTACCTCCGATACTCCCTCGACGACTACTTCGGCGCGATGGCCGACTACGACTATGCCCTCCAGCTGGAGCCGGCCAACGCTACGGCGCTCTTCAACCGCGGCCTGCTGCTGGCCGAAGTCAACGCCAACGACCGCGCGCTCGGCGACTTCTCCGCCGTGCTCCGCCTCGACCCCGACAACTACCGTGCCCTGTACATGCGCGCCATGATACATCGCGCCAAGGGCAACTACCGCGAGGCCATCGCCGACGTCAACCGCGTGGCCGAGGCGTTCCCGGAATTCCCCGACGCCCTTTGGCTGCGTTCCGACCTGGAGCGTTCGCTCGGCCAGATATCGCGCGCCGAAGCCACCTACATGCGTGCCAAGCAACTCGCCAAAAACGCCAAGCCCTCCGAAGCCGGAGCCGACGGCAAAGCCGTGGCCTCGGCCGACGTGCCCGAAGAGCTGGTGTCGCGCCGCTTCGCCTCGCTCCTCACCGTCGACGACAACGCCGAAATCGCCGAGCAATACAACAACAGCGCCATACGCGGACGCGTCCAGGACCGCAACGTAGCCATCGAGGTCGAGCCCATGATGGAACTCGGCTTCTACTCCTCGCCCTCCGAACTGCGCAGCAACACATATTATATAAAGGAAATCGACGACATCAACGCCACGCGGGCCCTGCGACGCACCGTCGTCGTCACCAGCCGCCAGCCGGCCCTCGACGAGGACATAGTGAAGCGCCACTTCGAGTCAATCGAATACTACAACTCGCTGCTCGCCACCCATCAGCCCCGCGCCGTCGACTACATAGGCCGAGCCCTCGACTTCGTCACCACACGCAATTACCAGGGAGCCATCGACGACGCCACGCGAGCCATAGCACTCATGCCCGACTTTGCCCCGGCCTACTGGCTCCGGGCCCAGGCCCGCTACCGCAAGCTGCAGGTCGACCGCGACAACCCCGAGCCGGGCGTCGACGCCGCCACGCGCCTGCAGGTGGCCGACGCCACCATGGCCGAAATCATGGCCGACGTCGACAAAGGCCTTGAGCTCAGCCCCCTGACAGCCGTAGCCTGGTACAACAAGGGAAACCTCCTGCTGGAGAATCAGGACTACACATCGGCCATCGCCGCCTATACCCGCGCCATCGAACTGAAGCCCGACATGGGCGAGGCGTACTACAACCGCGGATACATTTACCTCAAGCTCGGCAACAGCCATGCCGGCATCGCCGACCTCAGCAAGGCCGGCGAAAGCGGCATCGTCCCGGCCTACAACCTTATCAAACGAATCCGGAAACAATAACCTAAATACCACTTCCAATGCTTAACGAAAAAGATCTTGAGAGCCTCGCCGCACGCGGCATTTCCACCGAACAGTTCGAGGCTCAGATGAAGCGATTCAGCACAGGATTTCCCTACCTCACTCTGCTCGGCTCCGCCCGCCCCGGCGCAGGCATCCACGTGCTCGACCAGGCCGAGCAGGACAGCGCCGTCGCCCGCTGGAACCTCTTCCTGAAAGAAGGCGGACGCGCAGCCAAGTTCGTTCCCGCCAGCGGCGCCGCTTCGCGCATGTTCAAGGCCCTTTTCGCATTTGCCGACGGCGACACGCAGACAGCTCCCGCCGGAAGCCCCGTGGCCGCCCTCGTCGACGGTCTTGACAGCCTCCCCTTCCTCGCCGAACTGAACGCCGCCGCCCTCCGCCTATTCGGCGCCGACGCTGCGCAGCTCAAGGCCGAAGGCCGCCACCGCGACATCGTCAAGGCCATCATCGCCCCCGAAGGCATGAACTACGGCGCCCTCCCCAAGGCCCTCCTCACCTTCCACCGCTACCCCGACGGCACCACCCGCACCTCGCTTGAGGAGCAGCTCCACGAGGGCGTCCAGACCGTCACCGCCGACGGCCGCGTCGACATACACTTCACCGTCTCGGCCGACCACCACAAGCTCTTCGACGCCAAGCTCGCCGAGGCCGTTCCGGCCGTCGAGGCCGCTACGGGCGTGAAAATCAACGTGAGCCTGAGCGAGCAGAAGCCCAGCACCGACACCCCCGCCGCCAACCTTGACGGCACGCCCTTCCGCAACAGCGCCGGCGAGATTGTGTTCCGCCCCGGCGGCCACGGCGCACTCATTCGCAACCTCAACGAGCTTGACGCCACCGTCGTGTTCATCAAGAACATCGACAACGTAGTGCCCGAGGCGCGCCGCGCCGACACCCTGCACTACAAGAAGGTGCTCGGTGGAGTGCTCATGCAGGTCCACGACGACATCGAGAACTACGTCCGCATGCTCACCGAGGGCGACTACGACCCCGCCGACCTCGCCGAGATTGCCGACTTCATGCAGGAGACCCTCTGCATCACGGCTCCCGAGCTGGAAGCCGCCGATCCTGACTTCATGCTCGCCAAGCTCGACCGTCCCCTGCGCGTATGCGGCATGGTCCGCAACGAGGGCGAACCCGGCGGCGGCCCCTACCTTGCCTACAACCCCGACGGCTCCGCTTCGCCCCAGATTCTCGAAAGCACGCAGATCAACACCGCCGACCCCGAGGCCGCAGCCATGATGGCCGAAGCCACCCACTTCAACCCCGTCGACCTCGTCTGCTACATCCGCGACCTCGACGGCGACCGCTACGACCTGCCCGAATTCGTCGACCCCGACACCGGCTTCATCTCCTCCAAGAGTTACGAAGGACGCGAGCTGCGCGCCCTGGAGCTCCCCGGCCTCTGGAACGGCGCCATGAGCGACTGGAACACCGTCTTCGTCGAAGTGCCCGCCTCAACCTTCAACCCCGTCAAGGTGGTCAACGACCTGCTCCGTCCCGCACATCAGCAGTAATCAGCAGCATTTTACACTAAAATAACGTTAAAGGTGGCGCTTTTTAACACAAAGGCGCCACCTTTGTCGCAAATAATGCTTAACTTTGTAGACTCAAAACTGTGACCTTGCGAATGCGAAACTACATACTGCTAATTATCATAACTTTACTGACGTGCTCCTGCGGCGAATACCAGCGCGCCCAGAAGAGCAACGACTACGACTACAAGTTCGACTACGCCAAGCGCGCATTCGAAGCCAAGCGCTACGTCCAGGCGGCAACCCTCCTCAACGAGTGCATCACCGTCTTCAAAGGCTCCGACAAAGCCGAAGAGTCACTCTACCTCCTCGGCCTCAGCCACTACGAGAACAAGGACTACGTCTCGGCCGGTCCTTTCTTCCGCACCTACTACCAGCGCTACCCCAAAGGCAAGTTCGCCGAGCTCGCACGCTTCTACTGCGGCTACGGCTACTACCTCGACTCACCCGAGCCGCAGCTCGACCAGACCGGCACCATCACCGCCATCCAGGAGCTTCAGGGTTTCCTCGACTACTTCCCCCGCAGCGACAGGGTCAACGTAGCACAGAGCGCCATCTTCGAGCTTCAGGACAAACTCACCCTCAAGCAGCTCCAGAACGCACAGCTCTACTACAACCTCGGCAACTACCTCGGCAACAACTACGAGAGCGCCGTCATTGTAGCGAAAAACGCCATCAAGGACTACCCCTACTCCAAGTACAAGGAAGACCTTGAGCTCCTCGTGCTCAAAGCGCGCTATCAGGAGGCCGACCAGAGCATCGACTCACGCAAGGAAGACCGCTTCCGCGAGGTCATCGACGAATACTACTCCTTCATCAACAACTATCCCGAAAGCCCCAATCGTGCCGAGGCCGACAATATCTTCAAGATAGCACGGCGCCACGTCAAGGACTGATTAATAACGAAATCTACAACGAAAGATAAACTCATGGACTACAAGAAGACAAACGCCCCCCTCAACACCGTCACACGCGACCTGATTGAGCTCTCCGAAGACACCGGGAACGTCTATGAAACCGTTTGCATCATCGCCAAGCGCGCCAACCAGATCGCCGGCGAGATGAAGCACGACCTTGAGAAAAAGCTCCAGGAATTCGCTTCGCTCAACGACAACCTCGAGGAAATCTCCGAGAACCGCGAGCAGATCGAAATATCCCGCTACTACGAGAAGCTTCCCAAGCCCACCCTCATCGCCACCCAGGAGTACATCGACCACAAGCTCTTCTTCCGCAACCCCGTGAAGGAGCGCGACAGCCAGGACTAAGCCATACTCCTCTCCTCCGCTGCGAAAGCCCTGCGCCCCGCGCAGGGCTTTCGCGTCATAAAAGGCTGCCACTAATCCACCGGCCAATTGCAGCGATGCACCCCGGCGCCGTGTGGTTCAATTAAGTATTTGAAAAGGTAAAACGTTATAAGATACAATATATTAGGCGTTAATCTCCATACAAGCCGTATTCATCGGTGATTACCCGCCGGATGGCGGGTTGCACAGCCTCTGGCAGCCACGAAATATTCTGAAAATCTGACAATAAACCCGGACGTCGTGCAACCCGCCATCCGGCGGGTTGATGCTTTTGTGACGATTCTTCCGCGAGTATGTCGCTCCCTGTGGTCGCTCCTTAACTCGCTAACCGGATTCAACCCGCGACGAGCGCGGGTTGCTCCCGTTTTATCGGACAATAATAATTTGAAAATAAAGAGAAAAGAGCCCACGGAACGCGGCCAGTTTTCAGGGACAGCGTGCCACCATCCTCCACGCGCCAAGCTCCGGCATGAAGCGACAGCGCGTGCTTCCGGACCTTGGGCCCGGCAATGCCATGCTTCCCCGCAAGTCCTCGAAGAGGACGCGCCTATGGTTAACCCCATGATAAGCAGCGCAATGCGCTGCGTTCATGGGGTAGAAAATGAGAAAACGCAGGAACCTCGGAGAGGTTCCGTCTGTGCCATTCCCAAAAGCCAGGCCTCACATTTCCACCATCCTCCACGCGCCGAGCTCCCTCTTACCTCTAAACTATCAACTCTTTAAATTCAAATTCGCAGACAAAATATTTGCATATCAGAAACAAAATCATTAACTTTGCAGTCGCTTTAATGCAAAAACCAAATTATTAACCACCTAAACTCTGAAAGAATGCACTTGAATTCTGAAGAAAAAGTGAAGATCTTCGAGGAGTACGGTAAGAGCAAGACTGATACTGGCTCGCCTGAAGCCCAGATAGCATTATTCTCGGTCCGTATTCGTCATTTGACTGAGCACCTCAAGTCAAATCATAAAGATCATACTACTGAGCGCGCTCTTAAGATGCTGGTAGGTAAGCGCCGTCGTCTTCTCGACTATCTGATGCGCAAAGACATCACACGCTACCGCGCCATCATCGCCAAAAAAGAGCTCGGCATCCGCAAGTAATCCTTGCAGATTCCACACCCACAGAAAGCTGCCGGCACCATGTGCCGCAGCTTTTTTTTTGCACCATGCGAAAGGCGTCTGTTATTATTGTTTCAACAACCCCCTAAGGCCCACCATACAAGGTAACTTCCCCCTCTTACCTATACACTATAAACTATCAACTACACTATAAACCATCAACTCTATTCAATTCAAGCAGCTTGCGGCGGCGCGGTATCGCTATTCGGTACGCCTCGCCATAGCGCGTGCGCACCGTATCCACCTTACTCGTATAGGAATCCTGCCAAGCCAGAGGCCACGCTATTCTCTGTATCTTGGAATCAATAGGGTCGTCCGACGTCAGCCCCACATGGGCGAGCTTCAGCCGGAACCTCTCGCCGCGGCTGAACGTTCCCGGCCGCAGCCACATCCAGGCGCCGCCATCGGCCGCGTAGGCACCTGCGTCGCCGGGCACACGGTGTGCCGTGGCATAGAAAGCCGCGGTATCGGCCACCGCATTATAGTCGGCCGCATTGAGGTATACGGAAGGCTTGCAGTACTGCCCGTACACCTGCTCTATGGAGAAAATCTCGGTATAGGGTGTCGGCGGCAGTTCCCACAGCCTGATGTAAGGGCGCGTAAAGTCCGACACCGGCGGCTCATCGCACAGCACGAGCCCGTCCTCCGACCGGCAGTAACTCTGCACCAGCGCATGCTGAAAACGGTATACTTTCAGAGTGTCGCGGCAGATGACCGTCTGCGGTGCCACCACGGCCAAAGCGGCAACGGCGGCAAGCGCCGTGCGGAGACGGCTCTGATGCCCGAACCAACCGGCACAGGCGCACAGGCGCATCAGCAGCAGGAGGCTCAGCAGCTCCACTCCGCACATGGAGTGGATGCCCTTGCTCACCACCGACATGAATGCTACGGTGCCGCACCAACATGCTATGAGCAGTCGGTTCTGCCTTGCGAAATCTGCAAGAATACGGCCGCGCGTCAGCGCGGCGGCTATCACGCCGAAAAGCAGCAGCCATGCCAACTTCAGACTCATGCCTGTGTAGAACAGGCTGCCGATGCGCAGTCGCAGCCAGATGTCGGACGCGGTCATGACGTCCAGCCGGTGCCAGTTACCGGGGGCTGCAATCAGAATTGCGGTACCCGCCCAAAGCGGGAGCGCCACCCACAGCAACCGGGTGCTGAAACGGCGCCGCATCAGCAGCCACAGCATGTAGACGCCTGAGCCAAGACTCAGTCCGGCAGAGAATGCCTCGTTGCTCCAGCCCGTGACGAAAGCAAGCACCGCTGCCGCGACATACATTCCCCTGCGACGAGGTGCGGCGGCCACCCTTCTCCACGCCGCCAGCAGCGCGACGGTAAGCACGGAAGGCCATAGATAGTTGGGGCCGTAGTTGATCGACGTCCACAGCGTGCGCTGGAACGGCATCAGATACAGCAGCGCCAGAACGGCCAGAATCCACGGCACGGCGTCGCGGCGCGACGCTGCGGCGCCGCATGTGTAGCGCACAACAAGCCATATGAATATCAAAAACACCGCCGTGTTGAAAAAGCAGAAGAATACGAATCCGCGGCGCCCCGACATAGCCTGCTCGGCCGAATGTACCAGCGTGCGGCCGTTGGCCTTGAAATAATGCTTCTTCTGCGATTGCACGATGTCGGCGAGACTGCCGATCTTGCGCTCGTAGCGATGGCCTTTCGTCCACATCGAGAGAGAGTCGTCGGCCTCCCATACGTACTGGTAGCGCAACTCGTCGCCCGAAAGCTCGTGCCAGTAGCAGCGGAGGAAGAACGCCACCGCCACGCACAGCATCAGCAACGCAATGATCTTTCTCATTTTGACCCGGCAGCCGCGCGGTGGCCGATGATAAGGTTACGGGAATAGACTATCAGTCCGAAGCCCTGGCCGAGCATCAGCACGATGTCGGCGCGCAGGATGCCGTAGACGAACACTATAGCCGCCCCCGCCAGGCTGAAAATCCAGAATCCGGCCGGAAGTTCCGACTCGCCCGCACGGCGCGAGTACAACCACTGATAGATGAAGCGCAGCGACAGTATAAGGTTACCCGCGCTGCCGAATACGAGGAGCCACATAGGCAGGTCGGCGCGGCGGAAGAACGCGTCGAAGGCTTCGGAAGCGCTGCCTGCCGTGAGCGCCAGCAGCACGGGAGGTGCGACCACGATTATGATGCGCAGCAGCCCGGGCACACGCTGCCACACGCCCTTGATATTCAGGTTCCAGAGATAGATGTAGTAGGAGATGGCCTGCCCCAGGATTATGGCGAAGTCGTGGCGCAGCCAGCCGTACATACCCAAAAGGAACGAGCCGGCGACGCTGAGTATCCAGAACAGCGACGGCGACAGCACGCGCCGGGCGCGCTCGCTCATGATCCACTGCACGAGCATGCGGGCCGAGAAGCAGGCCTGGGCCAGCAGCCCTACGGCGGTGACGGCAAGGGCGCTGCTCATTGCAGGTTGTTTTCGCCTATGGAGTAGTTGATGTAGCGCTTACGCATCCAGCGGTAGGCGAAGCAGTCCATAAAAGGCGACACCAGGCGGTTCCACAGATGGTACTTCGACACGCCGGCCGTGCGCGGAAAATGGCGCACGGGCACCTGACGCACGCGGCCGTTCTGAAGTTGGATCAGCGCGGGCAGGAAGCGGTGCATGCCCGTGAAGAAAGGTACGCGCCGCGCATAGTCGGTGTGTATTATCTTGAGGGGGCAGCCCGTGTCCTGCACGCCGTCGTGCGTCATCATGCGGCGGAAGCCGTTGGCGATTTTCGATTGCAGTTTCTTGAAGCCGCTGTCCTTGCGGTTGGCGCGTATGCCCATCGAGAGCTGATATTCGCCGGCATATTGCAGCAGCAGGTCGAAGTCCTCGGGCGTCGTCTGCAGGTCGGCGTCCATATAGCCGGTCAGAGGCGACTCCGTCACGTCGATGCCGGCTTTCATGGCGGCGCTCAGGCCGCTGTTCTGCGCCAGCGAGATGTAGAAGAAGTCGGGATTGCGCCGGCATGCCTCGCGGATGAGTTGCAGCGAGTTGTCGCGCGAGCCGTCGTTGACGAAGAGCACACATGTCTTGCTGGCGGCTTTGGGCAGATAGGCTGCCAGGCGCTCCTCGAGGGCGGCCATGTTGTCTTCCTCGTTGAAGACGGGGACTATTATGGTGAGTCTGTAATCAGCTGTCTTGTTCATAGTTGATTGTGGCTTATTTTGACGATGGAATACGGCCCGGAAGCGCCCCGCACGTCAGGGCTGAAAGGCAGCGACCGAAGGCTGTCGGTAGGGAGCAGCAGCACGCCCGGCGCAGTGATGGCCTCGGGCGACGATATGATGTCGACAGGCTGACCCAGATAGGCGTCCATATTCTCGGGGCGGTGCAGTCCCCACACGTACACATGCGGCGGCCGCAGCCGGGCGGTTTCGCGGCAGAGGGGGCCATAGCCCATGTAGGGGTTGAGCTGCGGCATGGCGAGGCCGCCGAAGAACAGCGCGCCCAGCACCGCCACAGCCAGCACGCGGATGGCGGCGCGAAGCCGGTTGCGGCCGTACATCAGCACGAAGGCGGCGAACGCTCCCGCGCTCAGCACCACGACGGCGCCCCATACGCCCCACACGCCGTACTCCGGCATCCTGCGGCCCATCACAGCCAGAACAGCGGGCGACGCCAGCAGCGCGGCGGCGGGCACCGCCACAGCGAGCTTGGCCCACCATGCGTCATAGCAGGCACGAAGCCTTATTGCGCCGAGATAGACGAAGAACGGTATGGCCGGCAGCAGATACACCGCCAGCTTGGAACTGATGATGGAGAGCATCACGAACGTGGCGAGCGACACCGACCACAGCAGCCTCTGCAGCGACGTCCATGACACGCTGCGGCGATAGGCCGTGACGCCGGCGACGGCCGCCAGCAGCACAGACCAGGGCGCGAGGCTGTACCAGTATGTTGTGCAGTAGTACCACAGCGGACGCTTATGGTGGAACGCATCGACAGCGCGGTCCACCGTCTGGTGGAAAAGCAGGTTGTTGAGATACTCCGAGCCGCCCTCGGCCCATACGGCCAGGAACCACAGCGCGCTGCCGCCCGCAAGGACGGTCCACGACCGCCAGCCCCACAGACGGAAGAAGTCGCGCAGGCGCCTCTCGTAGAGCAGCCATACAGCCGAGCCGGCAAGGGGGATAAGCACGCCAAGGGGTCCTTTGGTGAACAGGGCGAGGAATGTAAAGGCGCCGAGCGCCCACTGCCGCCGTGCCGTTGGGCCCGACAGGGTCATGTCGTAGACAGTCTTCAGCGCCAGCACTATCCACAGCGTCATCAGCATGTCCATGCGCAGCGTGAACGCCATGCCGGCAAACAGGCCGCACGTCATCAGCATCAGCTGGGCGTCAGCGCCGTGGCCAGGCAGTTCCTCCGCCGTCCAGCGTCCCATTATCCACGTCACGACTAATGCCGGAATCAGCGAAAACAGGCCGAGCAGCCACATGGCGTGGTGGCCGAGTACCGTCTTGCCGAGCATCACGAGCCACAGATACAGCGGCGGCTTGTCGGCATAGGGAGCGCCGTGGTTGGTGAATGCGAAGATGTGGCCGCCGTCCAGGGCCTCGTCGGCTATGCTCAGGTAGCGCAGCTCATTGCTCGGGGTGAAATCCCTGAGAATGAGGATGGGCAGGAACGCTATCACGATGGCGGCGAACAGTGCCAGCTGCTGCTTGGTTTTCATAATGCAAAATTAACGAAAATCCCTCTATCTGCAAGAGTCTGAAATGCTTTTTTATTGGCACATAACGCCGACGCCACGGCAGCGTCCGTTGCGGGATGTGCTGCCGTGGCGTGATATGTTGCCTTGCGGACTATCAGTTCTTGTCAGCTTCGTAGCCGAAGTTGAAAGGCAGGTCGGCGCTCACGCGGTAGCTGCCGCCCTTGGCGTCGCAGTTGAAACTGATCTGAATGCCGGTGAAGAAGTCCCAGAAGCATACGAGGTTGCTGATGGGGAACGCCGGGTTAGGCGCTTTGTCGTAGTAGGGGTCGAACGCATCGGTGCGGCGCATCGTCACGCGGCCGGTGCCGTCGAGCGTGAAGGGCACGTCGCGGAATTCGATCACGAGGCCTCGGTTCTCCATCCCGGGAGCGAAGACGGCGTTGTGCACGGTGATGCTGGCCGTGTTCTTCTCCGTGTCAAGCTTGATGAGATAGATCGGCTTGGACGACTTGAACAGCGGCTCGGTGGCGTCAGACAGGTTGTTGACGACAGTCTCGCCGGTGCTCCATGTGCTGACGGGGCTTACGAATATTACCTCGTTGTCGGTGTCGAGGCGCAATGCGCGGTCGTAGCCGGCCAGATAGCTGCCGTTGTACTCGGTCATGTGGTTGAGGCTCGCAATGCGTACGCGGTTAAACATAGGCACCGTAGCCTCGTCAAAGCCCTTTACCTCGGGGCGTATCGCCGTAGCCTCGGCTATCATCCAGCCGGTGTTGTTCTGTTGCAGCTTGAGGTCCTTGAATTCGGCCGAGGGAAGTGTCATGCCGTTGACGCTGAGGCTGCCTACGGTGACACCCATGTTCAGAGCCGTATAGTTGGTCTTGACAATCATGCTGTTTTCCTTACTGATGGTGATATCGCCGGTCGACTTGTTCACGTTGTAGGAGAAGCAGCTGCCGAACGATTCGGTCACCACCTGGTCCTCATTGTTGGTTTTGAGACAGGAGGTCAGCATCATCGAGCATGCGGCGAGGCCGCAGAGAATGATATTGAGTTTCTTCATTTTAGTCGCTGTTTTATTTGCAAAGTGTTATTTTGTGCAAAGTTAATGCTTCGCCGCCGTACGCACAACACAAAATAAGTTAAACGCAGCGTAAACACAGAAAATCCAGCACACCTGACTGGAGAACAGGCCGATTACCCGCCGTCTGGCGGGTAAAATATGGTTAGCCCCGGGTACGGCGCTGTGCGCCTTAACCCGGGGTTGCATCAACGCAGCGCATCTAGAGGCTGTTGCAGAACCTCGGTTGCAATCGAATTGTAGGGACATCCCTTTGGGATGTTGCATTGGTAATCAGTATATTACGTCTACATGCCGAAGGCATGTCCCTACAATTTGGCGAGTTCTGCAACACCCTCTTGCACCGCCCCTCCTCTGACCTGTCCCCTATAAACTGACAAGCAAGTCCTCGGAGAGGACGTGTCCGTAGTTAACCCCATGACAAGCAGCGCCTTGTGCTGCGTTCATGGGGTAAGGAACACCAAGAAGAAAGAAACCTCGGAGAGGTTCCATCTGTGACGCTCCTCACACCTTGCCTTCACCTCCTCGTATAAACATCACGCCCGGCTCTTTGAAAGTTATCGGGAGGTAATATTGGAAGCTTTTCTTTAAGTGAGGGACAAAGTATTTAACGCGGAATTTAGGCAACGCATTCACAAGCCTTAGTGCCTCCTGATTTACAGCCTCGTTCTTGCTCCGTCCCCGGAACATCTTCGGGTCACTGATTGAGCCGTCGGGATGAACGGTAAACTGAACCACTACTCTTTCGCTACCCTTGAATCCCTCGGGAATACGGATATTCTCCTCAAGCCATTCTTTGAGTTTTCCGTTGCCTCCGGGAAACTCGCAGCGAGTGTCGACGTTAACCAGAACTCTGCGCGCTTCCATTTTTATCTGTGCAAGACATTCAGGCGATACGGTTAAAAACACGGCGCGATTCCCGTACTCGTCGTTTTTTACCTCCACCTTCTGAATGGCGTCGGCCGGCACCAGATCAGGGTATGCACCCCGAATCCATTCATTGTTGAAATAGAAGAACTCGGATTTGGTATCCTGCAAGGTAAGAGGGAACTGAATTTCATGTACAATAGTATCATTCACGCAATAATCCTGCGCGAACGCTATGCACGGCTGAACGATACCCAACCTCGAAAACAAGCTCTATGATGACGTCTGCAACATCATTGAGCAAGCCCGTTATCGGGTAGCTGTGTATGTAAATTCCGAGGCATCCATGATGAACTGGAATGTCGGTAAACGAATCAAGGAAGATGTACTTCTTAACAAACGGGCAGATTATGGAGAACAGGTTCTCAAACTTTAGCCCAAAGATTAAAGGCCAAATATGGAAGCGGGTGGGGTTTTCAGAAACTCCAGCATTGTGTACGCGCTGCGTACACTTTCAGTGAGGAGGAAATAATGTACGCAGTGCGTACACAATTAAGCTGGACTCATTTAAGGTCCTTGATGGCGGTGCCCAATGCTCTTGCACGTCAGTTCTACATGGAATACCGAACATATTGAATACCTCATGCTTGACGAAGATTCTCCCATAAAAGTAGCTCAATACTACACAAAACTGCCGGATAAAAAATTATTATCTGAGAAATTGCAAAGGGCGATTGCAGTTGCTAAGGAACATTATCGCCTGAAAGAATCTCAAGAAGAATAACCCTCACGATACGGAGAGGGCGACACTATCGTGGAACTGGAATTTATCGCAGCCGATGTAGAGAGTTTCGACCACAAAGTAGCTTCGGCTGAATAGGAGAAAACGCACAGCCCTCCCTCTTACCTATACCTAAACTATCAACTGAAGAAAAATGAAAGCGCGGGACGCGCGAGTCCATGGTTAACCCCACGTGAAGCGAAGCGCAACGTGGGGCGCGGCATAGAGCCTCATACACGTCAGAGCCCGGGACGGGCTAAACCTCCGAACTCCTCACTGCGCGAAGCGCAACCTCACTCCTAACTGCGGCCTTTGGCCGCCCCCTCTTACCTATCCCCTATAAACTATACACTAAAGAATCACCAGTCGACCGCTACACGCAGGGTGGCGCCGACCTGCCAGGGCTTGCCGGGCTGGAGAAACGCGCGCTGCATGCTCACGAAGTAGAAGGTGTCGTAGTGCGTATTCGTCAGGTTTTCGCCCCACAGGCGCAGCGACCAGCGGTCGGCCTCGCCGGAGAACGTGACGTGGGCGGCAAGGGTGGCGTAGAAGTCCTGCCGCACGGTGTTGGCGTCGTCCCAGTACATCGGACCGGCGCCGCGCACGCTCGCTCCTGCCGATATGTTGCAGAAGGCCGGGCGAACGGGCAGAAGCCACTCGGCCGACGCGAACAGCGTGTGGCCCGGGGCGTATGGCAGTTTCTTGCCCTTGTAGCTGACGCCACCGCTTTCGTATTTGCGGAACTCGGCATGGGTGAAGCCGTAGGAGGCGTTCATCCGCAGACCGGCCGTCGGCTGCCACGAGCCGGACAGCTCGATGCCGCAGCTGTGGGCCCGCGCGGCGTTAGTCATCATGCGTCCCGTCGTCATGCCCTTGGGGAAGGTGGTGAGCTGGCGGTCGCGCGTGTCGATGAAGAACACCGTCGCATCGGCGCTCCACCCGGTGCCGGCGAGGTGGGTGCCCAGCTCGTAGTTCCAGCTCGTCTCGGGGCGGTAGCTCACGACGTCGCGCGGATTGTACAGCTCGCCGAAGCCCATCATGTTCATGAGTTTCTGCTGGAGCACGTCGCTGAACATCTGGAGGTTGAAGCCGCCGGCCTTGTAGCCCTTGGCGATGTTCAGGTAGACGCTGCCCGTACGGGTGAACTCGTAGCGTACGGCCAGCTTTGGCAGCAGCTGCGTGAAGTCGCGCTTCATCCGGTCGCGCTCGTCTATGTCGAGATGCCTGGTGGCGTACGGCTCCAGGCTGCCGTCGGGAAGTCTGTGCAGGGTGTTGTAGCCGGTGGAGCAACTGCTGCGCCAGCGCAGGGTCGTGTGCTCGTAGTCGAGGCGCAGCGCGCCCTCCACAGTCCAGCGTCCGCTTGTATAGCGGCTCTCGTGGTAGAGCGCCACACCGCCGTTACGCACATTGAACTCGCTGCCGAGAGTGAAGCGGCGCGTGAACCAGGAGATGGGATAGTCGGGATTGGCGTCGTTGCGGTGCTTCTCAATCAGCGTGGCGATGCCCTGGTCCTTGAAGTCGACGGGCGCCTCCATGCGCGACGGCCGGTAGAAGGCAAACACACCGCCGAGCCACGAGTAGCGTCCGCGCGAGCCGCGGGTGAAGAGGTCCTCGGTGAAGCCCCATTCGCGGCGCTTCTGCGTGAGGGTGAACATGTCGTCGGTGGTGAAGTCCTGATCGAGGGTCATGTTGTCGTCGAGGTACTGCACCGAGGTCAGCGACGTAGCCACAATGCGGCGCCCGGCCCACGACACGGTGAGGCCGTCGGAGAACGTGAAGCGGCGGTAGAAGCACGTGTCGTTGCGCGCTATCACGTCCTTGTCGAGGCGCCGGTAGGGATAGCCGCCCTGCCGCAGCACGCCGGTGGCCGCCGTATTGGTGAGCGACATATGTGCCGACGGGCGCCACGACAGCTTCCAGCGCGCCGAGCCCTGACGTTCCCAATCTATGCGCGCGTTGTTGTAGGCGTTGCGGAAGAAGCCGTCGGTGCTGCGCATGTAGGCCGTGACGCTTGTTGCCACGCTCTCGGCCAGGCGTGTGCGCCACACGCCTCCGGCGCGCCATGTGTTGCCGCGTCCGTAGCCCGCCATGAGCCGCAGACGCTCGCCCGCCCAGGGCGAACGGGTGTAGATGTTGATCTGTCCGGCCATGGCGTTGCGGCCGTTGATTACCGACTGGGCGCCGCGCCACATCTCTATCCGTTCGATGTCGTCGACGTCGAAGTCGTAGGCGTCTTTGTTGAGCACGGGCACACCGTCCACCATCAGGCCCACTACGGGCTGATCCATGCGCGAGCCGAGGCCGCGCACGTAGACCGACGACGTCATGCGCGAGCCATAGTCGGGGATGAAGAAGTTGGGCGCCACCTCGCTCAGGCCTTTTGCCGAGCTGATGCCCAGGCGACGGGCCTCGCGCGAGCCCACCAGCGTCATGGCGGCCATCGACGACTCCGCGGCGGCGTCCTGCTTCACGCCCATCACCTCCACCTCGCGCAGGGTACGGTGGTGCCCCGAGGCGCTGTCGGGTGCCGTGGCGTCTGTGGCATAGGCCGGTACGGCCGCCAGCGCGGCACTCAATATAGTAATGCGTAACAGATTCATAAGAGCTGCAAAGTTAGCAATATTTTCACAATAAATCTTAAAGATTGGCCGAGGTGTTGCGCGCACTCAAAAAAATTGTGTAATTTTGACACTCAAAATCCCTCCCGACGGTCATGGCAGATGTAATGCAAGACAACCCGCAACTCGTGGAGAGGCTGCGCAATCCGGCTACGGTGCGTGCGGCCTTCGCCGACGTCATCGCGCTTTACAGCGAGCCTCTGTACCGCCAGATACGCCGCATGGTCCAGAGTCACGACGACACCAACGACCTGCTGCAGAACACGTTCATGAAAGCATGGAGCAATATCGAGAACTTCCGCGGCGACGCGCGTCTCGGCACATGGCTTTACAAGATTGCCGTGAACGAGACGCTTTCCTTCCTGGAGCGAGAGCGCAAACGCCGCGGCATCTCCCTCGACGACCAGGAGGCCGCACTCATCAACACCATAGAGGCCGACAAGGACATAGACGGCGACATGCTTGCGCAGCGCCTGCGCAAGGCCATAGCCACACTGCCTGAAAAGCAGCGACTTGTGTTCAATATGCGCTACTACGACGATATGCGCTACGACCAGATAAGCGAGATTCTTGGCACGAGCGTGGGCGCCCTGAAGGCATCCTACCACCTTGCCGTGAAGAAAATCGAGCAATTTTTTTCCGATGACGATTAAACCTTGACTCGCCCTTCATGTCATACTTATAAACATCTCTCCGCTACAACGATGAAAAAAGAAGACAAGGACATATTATCGAAAATCGGCAGAAACGACGGCATGAAAGTGCCCGACGGCTACTTCGCCGATTTTGCCCGACGCATGGCCGAGGAACTTCCGCAACGTCCCGAGCTGGCGCAGATGGCTTCCGGCGTACCGCCCCGCAGTCTCTGGGAGCGTGTGCGTCCCTACGTGTACATGGCGGCCATGTTTGCCGGCGTGTGGTGCATGCTGAAGATGTTCACCGGCATCAGCACGGGCAACAGCCTTACGCCCATGGAGAACAACCCCATCATGGCCGAGGCATTCAGCAACGACGATTTCATGAACGAGTACGTGCTTGACGACGTGAGCGACCGCGACGTCATGGACGAAATGATGCAGGACGGCATCTCGGCCGACTCCATCTGCTTCGACAGTTTCTAAAAGCGAAAGCGTATGAGAACGATTTTTACAGCGATACTTGTTTTATTCATGGCTCTGAGTGCCGTATGCCAGGCGCCGGCACGCCCGTCGGATGAAGACATGCAGCGGTTCCGCGCCGAAATCCGCACCTATAAGCACGAGTTCCTGACGCGGGAGCTTAAGCTGACCCAGGAGCAGCAGCGAGAGTTCTTTCCCGTCTACGACGAGATGGACGATGCCGTGGACGCGATTGCGCGCCAGACCCGCGACCTTGAGATGCAGGTGCGCGACAAGGCCGACGCAACGGATGTGGAGATAGAGGCTGCCGCCCGTGCCATGTACGAGCAGAAAGGTGCCGAGGGCGCCGAGGAGCTGAAATACTTCGAGAGCTTCCGCCGGATTCTGGAACCGCGCCAGCTGCTGATGCTCAAAGCCGCCGAGCGCAAGTTCACCCGCGAACTCATGCGTCAGCACCGCCGGGCCAGCAAAGGCCGTCACTGAAAGACTTACTGACAAAAACAAAAACAGCCGCATGCTCCCCTTCCTATGGCATGCGGCTGTTGTGTATTTGTGTGCGCGTGGCGTGCTGGCTGAGCTTGGCTCGATGCGGGTCACAAGGCAACCCTGACGTCGGGGACTATCACCTAACACAACGGGTGTGCGCACTGGATACCTGTTCCTCATACCCATTCCTGTTCTCCGTTGTGTTGCCCCCGGCCTGCACTGTGCGTTGCGGCCCGTTTGTCGGACGGACTGCAAGGCAGGTTTGTAACAAAATGTCAATGTTCTCTTTAGTTTAGAGTTTATAGTGGATAGATAAGAGGGAGGGGCCACCTCTGCGGCCGACTTCCTCTTGCCGGTGCAAAGTTACAACACAAAATACCCCTTTGAATGTAGTTTTTGTACCAACGGCAAAAAAAAAATTTAATGCGGGGTACAGGAACGATTGAGAAGCGTCAGGCCGATATGATACAGAATTGGGCACCCGTCTCCGCCGATTTTTACGAAGGTTTCTGAATTTCCGCCAAGTTGCCGAACAAAAATGCGCCAAATTGCCGAACGAAATCGCGCCAAGTTGCCGAACGAAAACGCGCCAAATTGCCGAACAAAAACGCGCCAAATTGCCGAACTGTCGAAAATAATTCGTATATTTGCACCATAATCTTACTGTCAGGCTTATGGTAAAACAGAAATACCGCCAGCGCATAGCCGACGCCCTACTATCCCGTAAACTTGAGGGGAAAGGCGCCGTGCTGATAGAGGGCGCGAAATGGTGCGGGAAAACCACCACCGCAGAGCAACAAGCACGTAGCGTGCTGTATATGACCGCACCCGGCAAAATACGTCAGAATATCGAATTGGCAGAGATAAAGCCTCTTATGCTGTTAAAAGGCCAAAAGCCACGACTGATAGACGAATGGCAGGTGGCACCTCAGCTTTGGGACAGCATACGCTTTGAAGTGGATCACGCATCCGAACTCGGACAATACATACTTACGGGATCTTCCGTACCACCGGATATGTCGCAAGTAATACATACCGGCACGGGCCGTTTCGGGTGGCTCAGAATGCGGCCCATGTCGCTGTGGGAGTCAGGAGAATCCACCGGCGACGTCTCGCTGGAATCTCTTTTTGACGGTCATACCGAAGTGGAGGGCATAGCGAAAGCATCCCTTGAGGATATTGCATTCATGGCCTGCCGCGGCGGATGGCCTCTCGCTGTAGGCATGAAAGGCATGACCGCACTCGACCAGGCTTTCGACTATGTGACAGCCGTGGAAACCCGTGACATCACGGCGGTGGACGGAGTTGAGCGCGACCCTGCGCGCGTACACAGGCTCCTGCGCTCGCTTGCCCGCCATCAAGGAGCACAGGCGCCGTTCAGCACTTTAAAAGCCGACATGGACGCCAATGAGGCAACAGAAATAAGCACCGACACAATAGCGTCATACATTCAGGCGCTAAAACGAATCTTTGTCGTGGAAGATGCGGAAGCATGGAATCCCAATCTGAGGTCGAAAACGGCGATACGCACATCCGATACACGCTACTTCACGGATCCATCCATAGCCACAGCGGCGCTTGGCCTGGGGCCGGCCGACCTCACAGCCGATCTCGCCACCTTCGGACTGATGTTCGAAACACTGTGTGTACGCGATTTGCGAGTATATGCCGAGGCAATATACGGCAACGTGTATCATTACCGCGACAAAAACGGTCTTGAATGCGATGCTGTCGTGCATTTGCGCGACGGCCGATACGGCCTTGTGGAAATAAAGCTGGGAGGTGACCGACTGATAGAAGACGGCGCAACCACACTGAAAGAACTCTCCGGCCTTATAGACACGACCAAAATGAAGACGCCATCTTTCCTGATGGTGCTGACAGCCACCGGCGATTACGCCTACCGCCGCGCCGACGGCGTTCTGGTAGTGCCGATAAGCAGTCTCAAAAACTGATAAATTGATTGTTACAATCATTTTAAGGCAAAAACATATTTGCATATCTGAATAGAAATTGTTAACTTTGCCGTCGAATTTCGCAACCTCTGGCCAGGACATGCAGCCGGCGAATGTTGCGAGTAATGTTAACATTATAATTATCAGCACAATGGATCTGATTAAGATTGCCGAAGAAGCTTTCGCTTGCGGCAAAGAGCATCCCCAGTTCGGCCCGGGCGACACCATCACCGTGGCTTACCGTATCAAAGAAGGCAACAAGGAGCGTATCCAGCAGTTCCGCGGTGTCGTTATCCGCATTTCGGGCGAAGGCGCCAAAAAGCGTTTCACCGTTCGCAAGATGAGCGACAACATCGGCGTGGAGCGTATCTTCCCCATCGAATCGCCTTTCATCGACAGCATCACCGTCAACAAGTACGGTAAAGTGCGCCGCGCAAAGCTGTATTACCTGCGCAACCTCACCGGCAAGAAAGCCCGCATCAAGGAGCGCCGCGTAATCGGCAAATAAGGTCTCGCACGGCCTTCAAACCACACAGCCACACACTCCGGCAGAGCCGGAATGTGTGGCTGACTTTTTATTTATGGCAGAAAGAGAATTCTAAATATTCGGAAAGAGGCGACCTCACGCCAGAGGTTCCTCAGGCGCGGGGACGAAGGCGGCCACGTCGGTATCGCCGAGCAGGTCGGCATACGTGAGCCAAACCAGCAGCAACACTATCAGTATGATGGTGCCGACCACAACCCATGCGCTGGTGCGCGATTTTTTGTCTTTATGCTTGCTCATAGCTGGAAGAGAATTATAATGTGACTTTTAAAATTCAACAAGCGAGTTTCACTTATGTTCATGAAACTCATTTTTTAATTCTTTCCGGAGGCATGTTTGCGGCGAAATACGTACCTTTGCACTTAGATTACATAAATTCTCATACCAATGTCGTTATTTGAAAAACTGTCCGCCAAGGCAAAGTCAATGCCTCAGCGCATCGTGCTGCCCGAAGGCACCGAACCCCGTACACTCACAGCCGCCGACCGCATCATAGCCGACGGTCTGGCCGAAATTATCCTCATAGGTTCTCCCGACGAGATAATGTCGATGGCTGCCGAGCTCAAGCTTGACAACATAGGCAAAGCCACCATCATAAATCCCGCCGACGAACACGTCATCGACCGCTATGCTCCGCTGCTCTACAAGCTGCGCCACAGCAAGGGCATGACCGAAGAGGAGTCGCGCCTCACGACAGCCAATCCCCTCTATCTGGGCTGCCTGATGGTAAAAGCCGGCGACGCCGACGGTCAGGTGGCCGGCGCGATGAACACCACCGGCAACGTGCTGCGCGCGGCATTCCAGGTAATCAAGACTCAGCCGGGCATCAGCGTTGTCAGCGGCGCCTTCATCATGCTGCTCCCCGAGGGGAAGAAGTACGGCACCAACGGACTGCTTGTATTTGCCGACTGCGCAGTGGTGCCCGACCCCACCGCCGCCGAGCTGGCACAGATAGCAGTGAGCGCCGCACAGACCGCACGCGACATCGCCGGCATAGAGCCGCGCGTGGCCCTGCTTTCGTTCTCCACCAAGGGTTCGGCACGCCACGAACGCGTCGACAAGGTGAAGGAAGCCGGCCGCATAGCCCGCGAGATAGCTCCCTCGCTCATCATCGACGACGAACTGCAGGCCGATGCCGCCATCGTGCCCGCCGTAGCCAACACCAAGGCGCCTAACGGCGTTCTCAACGGCCGCGCCAACGTGCTCGTGTTCCCATCGCTGGAGGTTGGCAACATAGCCTACAAGCTGGTGCAGCGCCTCGGCGGCGTGCAGGCCGTAGGCCCCGTGCTGCAGGGTCTGGCGGCCCCCGTCAACGACCTGAGCCGCGGCGCCTATCCCGAGGACATCTACAAAACCATCATAATCACAGCCAACCAGGCCATCGGCCTCAAAGAAAACGCATAAAGCCATGAAGATTCTCGTTCTCAACTCGGGCAGCAGCTCCGTAAAATACAAGCTTATCGACACCGACGGCGAACACGTCCTCGCCGAAGGCGGCGTGGAGAAAATAGGTCTCGATGACGGATTCCTGAAATACAAGCGCGCCGACGGCTCGAAAGCCATCATCAATCTCGGCCTCACCGACCACAAGGGAGCCATCGAGGCAGTGCTGCGCCTGCTCACCGACCCCACCGAAGGTTGCATCCGCAGCTACGGCGAAATCGACGCCGTGGGCCACCGCGTAGTGCACGGCGGCGAGAAATTCGCCAAGAGCGTGCTGATAGACGATGACGTGAAGCGCATGATACGCGAGTGCTACGACATAGCCCCGCTGCACAATCCCGCCAACATGACGGGCATCGAGGCCATGGAGGCCCTGCTGCCGGGCGTGCCGCAGGTGGGCGTCTTCGATACGGCTTTCCACCAGACGATGCCGGCGAGCAGCTTCATGTATGCTCTACCCTACAAATATTACAAGGAAGACGGCGTGCGCCGCTACGGCTTCCACGGCACGAGCCACCGCTACGTGTCGCAGCGCGTGTGCGAGATTCTCGGCGTCGACATCAAGGACGTGAAAATCATCACCTGCCATGTGGGCAACGGCGGCAGCATCACCGCAATAGAAGGCGGCCGCAGCGTGGACACTTCCATGGGCCTCACGCCCACGGAAGGCCTGATGATGGGCACACGCGTGGGCGACGTAGACCCCGGAGCGCTCACCTACCTCATGACCAAGCACGGCCTCACGGCAGCCGACATGCAGCGCATCATCAACAAGGAAAGCGGCATGGCCGGCATCAGCGGCATCAGCAGCGACATGCGCGAGATAGAGGCCGCAGTCAACGCCGGCGACGAGCGCGCAAGCCTGGGCCTGGAGATGTACATCAAGCGCATCACCAAATACATCGGCGCATATGCGGCCGAGATGGGCGGCGTGGACATCATCGTCTTCACCGGTGGCGTGGGCGAGAATCAGACGGGCCTGCGCGCCGACGTGTGCGCTCCCCTCGCCTTCATGGGTGTGGAGATAGACAAGGAGGCGAACGCCGCACGCGGTGTGGAGGCCGTCATTTCCACCGCAGCATCGAAGGTGAAGGTGGTGGTCGTTCCCACCGACGAAGAACTGATGATAGCACGCGACACCGCAGCGCTTGTGAAATAAAGCCATAACGGCCAGACAAAAAGAAGCCGCCCGGCGCTCCGAAGAATCGGATGCCGGGCGGCTTTTATATGTTCAGGGATGCGGGGAATCAGTCGAAGGCAGCGACGATGCCCATGAAGTCGGCGCACTTGAGTGCTGCGCCGCCGATGAGGCCGCCGTCTACGTCGGGCTTGGCGAAGATTTCGCGTGCGTTGGAGGGCTTGCAGCTGCCGCCGTAGAGGATGCTGGTGTTGTCGGCGATTTCCTTGCCGTACTTGCCGGCGATGACGCTGCGGATGTGGGCGTGCATGTCCTCGGCCTGCTCGGCGGTAGCGGTCTTGCCGGTACCGATGGCCCATACGGGCTCATAGGCGATGATGAGCTTGGCGAAGTCCTCGGCGGAGAGGTGGAAGAGTGCGTCCTCGAGCTGAGCCTTGACTACGTCGTTGTAGCTGCCGTCCTCGCGCTGGGCGAGCACCTCGCCGACGCAGAAGATGGGTGTAAGGCCGTTCTCAAGAGCCAGGGCCAGCTTGGCGCGGAGCACCTCAGCGTCCTCGCCGTAGTACTGACGGCGCTCGCTGTGGCCGAGGATGACGTACTTGGCACCGGTGGAAGCCACCATGGCGGCGCTCACCTCGCCGGTGTATGCGCCCTTGGCGTGGTCGGCGCAGTTCTCGGCACCGAGTCCGAGCTTGCTGTCGATGACGGCGTTAACGCTTGCAAGATGTGTGAAAGGCACACAGATGATGACGTCGCACTTTGCGTCGGCACCCTTCAGGGCCTCGTTCACTTCTTTGGCCAGAGCCACACCTTCGGGCAGGGTGGTGTTCATTTTCCAGTTGCCCGCAACTATGTTCTTTCTCATTGTAATTGTTATGTTAGTTGGTTATGTATGTTTCGTTGCGCAAAGTTACTGCATTTTTCGGTAACGGACAAAAAATTGCATACGGGCGTCAGTCCGGCATGTCCACGCTGATGGTGCGCAGGGAGCCGTCGGCGCTGGAGGAGCCGACCATGACGTCGTAGCGGCCGGGGCGCACGCGCATCTCGCCGGCGGAGGCATCCCACACCTCGAATGCGCTGCGAGGCATGTCTACCGTCACGGTGCGCGTTTCGCCGGGCTGAAGCTCGGCGAGGGCGTAGCCGCGCAGAGTCTTGTCGGGTCCGTCGGGGTCGTCGGGACGGCGGATGTAGACCTGTACCACCTCCGTGCCGGCGCGGCTTCCGGTGTTGGTGACATCGACGGTGAGGCGGCCGTCGGCATACTCCGGCTCGCCGAAACTGAACGTGGTGTAGCTGAGGCCGTAGCCGAAGGGATACAGCGGCGTGGTGCGCATGAAGCGGTAGGTGCGTCCCTCCATGCTGTAGTCATCGAAAGGCGGCAGCTGCGAATCGTCGCGGTAGAACGTCACGGGCAGGCGTCCCTGAGGATTGAAATCGCCGAAGAGCACATCGGCCAGCGCGTTGCCGCCCTCCTCGCCCGGATACCAGGCCTGCACGATGGCGTCGCATATGGCGGCTTCGGGCGTCAGGGCCACGGCGCCTCCGCTGCAATTGACGAAGACGATGCGCTTGCCGGCGTCGTGCAGGGCGCGCAACAGCTCGCGCTGCACGGCCGGTAGCTCTATGGATGTGCGGTCGCCGTTGTCGAAGCCGGGCGCCGACACCGGCGCCTCCTCGCGTTCCAGCTCCGGCGAGATGCCGCCGATGAATATTACCGTGGAAGCGTCAGCAGCGGCGCGGAGCACGTCGTCAACCTTCATCGTCCGGTCGCGCACTATGTCGAAACTGAGCAGGGCGTCCTCGTCGTACTGCGCATATTCCAGGACTATGTCGTAGCTGCGGCCGGCCTCCACCTTCAGCGGCAGCTCCATGAGGTGGCGCTCGGCGTTCCAGCCACGGCGCAGAGTGTCGCCGTTGACTATAAGGCGGAATTCGTCGTCGTTGCGCAGCGACAGTGTGAGAGTCTCGTCGCGGTCGGCGTCAAGCCGTCCCTCAAGACGCAGCGAGAAACGGTTGAGGTTGACTCCGGGAGCGAACACCGTGTTGCCGCCGGTGCTCTTGCTTATGGCTGCGGCATATGTGTCCTCGGCCACCGGCTCGCCCTCAAGTTTCACATTATTATAGTAGCGCGCACGCATGCCTTTGAGGCCGTCGGAGGTGCGCAGACGGTCGAACACGCTCTCGGCGGCCTGCATTGACACCAGGCCGCAGCCGCGGAGATAGGGCACGTCGGCGCCGACCTTGGAGCGTATGCCCTGCAGGGCGGTGACCGTGTGGGAGGGCTGGCCGTAGTAGATGCCCCACTGCATGGTGGAGTCGGCGGCGTTCGGGCCCATCACCAACAGCCCGTCGACGGCATCCTTGCGCAGAGACAAGATGCCGTTGTTTTTCAGCAGAACCATCTGCTCGCGTGCCATCTGCAGGGCGAGGCGGCGGTGGGCGTCGCAAGCTATCACCGACATCGGAATCGACCGCCAGCTCACGAGCGAATCGGGGTCGAAGTCGCCGACGGCAAAGCGCTCGGCCAGCAGACGGCGCACACTGCGGTCGAGATCGGCCTCGGTGAGCTCGCCGCGCTTTATGGCCTCGGGTATGGCCCGGTAGGCGTTGCCGCACTCCACGTCGGTGCCGCTGCGCACGCCTAAGGCGGAAGCCGCAGCCATGTCGGAGGCAACACCGTGGCGACCCGGCTCGAAGAAGTCGTATATGGCGCCGCAGTCGCTGACGACCACGCCGTCGAAGCCCCACTTGTCGCGGAGAATCTGCTGCAGCAGACGGTCGGAGCCACAGCAGGCCTGACCGTCGAGGCGCTGGTAGGCACACATCACCTGGCGCACGTCGGCATCCTGCACAAGGGAACGGAATGCCGGGAGGTAGGTTTCCCACAGGTCGCGCGACGGCAGGCTGTCAATGTCCATGTTGTGGCGCGTACGCTCCGGGCCGCTGTGGACGGCGTAATGCTTGGCACAGGCCAGGGCCTTGCGGTAGCGCGCTCCGCTGCCGTTGCCCTGCAGACCGCTGACAACGCGGGCACCCATGCGTCCGTTCATGTAGGGATCCTCGCCGTATGTCTCCTGGCCGCGTCCCCAGCGCGGGTCGCGGAACACGTTGATGTTCGGGGTCCAGAACATGACGCCGCGGTAGTGGCCCGCGCGATTCTCGTGGCGCGCAAGGGTGTTCTTGGCGCGCCCTTCGTCGCTGACGGCCGTGAATACGCGCTCTATCAGGTCGTCGTCGAACGACGCGGCCATGCCGATGCACGAGGGGAAGACGGTGGCGATACCGTTGCGGCCTATGCCGTGGAGCGCCTCGCTCCACCAGTCCATCGCAGGTATGCCCAGGCGCGGGATGGCCGGGGAGGAGTTCATCGTGAGCGACACTTTCTCGTCAAGCGTAAGCCGGCGGCAGAGGTCGTCGGCACGTTCGGCCGGGGTGAGCTCGGGATTCTGATACGGAAGCATCTCGGCGCGGACGGAGGCGGCACCAAGCACAGCGGTAAGTAATATGCAAGTTCTTATGTTCATGGATCAGAGGGTAATTTTATGAATTCATTGATCGGGCAGCACACGGCGGAAACGCACGCTGCTTTTGTAAAGGGGGAAACGCAGGTCGAGGAGGGAGCCGTCGGTCATCATGGCCGAGCAGTCGGCACCCATAGGCATCCCGAATGCGTCGAGCCACTCCAAATCGTATTGTCCGACGAAACCGGTGGGCCGGAGACGCCCTTTCACGCGCAGGGGCGTCCACGCTGCGGCATTCTCGACGGCGCCTTCCATATATATAATTGTATAGCCTCCCATTCCGTCGGCCAAAGTGGCAAGGCGGTAATCGCCGCCGAGCGATAGGCTGAGGGGGTCGGTGTTACGGTCGTAATAGACCCATTCGCCCTCGCCCGCATCGGTTTTCGAGGCTAACCGGGCACGCAGCGCATCCACGTCGGCAAAGGGAGCTGATTCAGCGGCGGGACACCCGGCCACATCGAAGCGGCAGCGCAATGTGTCGGCCGGAACGGAGGAGTAAAATCCGGCGCGAGTATTCGGTTCCAGACCTACAGAGAGAGACACTTCGGGCTGAGCATAACCGGCTTCAAGAACGGCGGCGGCCGCATTCGGCTCGAGGCGCAGACGCAACGAATAGCCTCCCTCGCGTGGCGAGGCGCCCGGACAAAGGTCGCGTTTCTCCACCAGAGAGTCGCGGCCGGCACGAACCGCCAGCAGGCGCAGGCAGCCGCCGCTGCGTCCGAGAGCGTCGTCGTAGTACGCGTCGGCAAACTCGACTTCGGCGGCATCGTAGTTGAGGGAGTCGCGCAGATTCCATATGATGCCCCATCGTGCCGCGCCCGTGCCGTGGGGACGCAGGCGCCAGTGCATGGTAGCCTCGGCGACATCGCCAACGGAATGCAGACGCGACGGCATCGGAGGTACGGCAGCCGTAGCGCAGAGCGTAGCCGCAATTGCAAGCATCCAGAAGCTAACTCCGCGCATTTTCAATAAGTTTCTGAATTTCACCGACAAAGGATGCGGGTTCCATATCGAACGGCAGCCACGTTATGTGCCAGCCGCGGCGTTCCATACCGCGGAACCACGTCATCTGTCTTTTGGCAAACTGATGTATGGCGGTTTCGAGAGAGCGTTCCATCTCGTCACGCGACAAGCGTCCCAGCACGAAGAGGGTTACATACTTGTACTCAAGTCCGTAATAGATGAGGTTCTCGGCGTCGACGCCCTCGGCGAGCAGTCGCTCCACCTCGGCCGTCATGCCTGCGGCAAAACGCCGGTGCAGGCGTTCGGTGATGCGACGGCGGCGTTCGTCACGCCCTATGTCTACGCCCACCACCACGGCATCGGTCCGCGGCGAGGGCTGCGCGAGGGCTGCGGCATCGGGGTGCGCCGCATAGTAGGTCTCTATCTCGATGGCCCGCACGGCACGCTGCGGGGTGTCCACGTCGGTGGTGTTGTGCAGGGTCTTCATCGAGGCAAGGATTTCGGTAAGCTCGGCGAGTGTACGGCCGGCAAGCGAAGCACGCAGGCCCGGGTCGGCCGGCACTTCGGGAAGATGCAGGCCGCGGAGCACGCTCTCCACGTAGAGGCCGGTGCCACCGCACAGCAGCGGCATGCGGCCGTGCGAACGCACAAGCGCCTCGGCACGGTCGTAGTCGCGCAGATATTCGTAGAGGTTGTAACGGTAGCCGGCCGGCAATATGTCGACGAGATGATACGGCACATCGCCGTATTCCTCAAGGTCCTTGCCCGTGCCGAGGTCCATGCCGCGGTACACCTGCCGCGAGTCGGCCCCTATGATCTCGGCGTTCAGCGCACGCGCGGCGGCCACCGCCAGGCGGGTCTTGCCGGATGCGGTGGGACCTGTGATGACGAGCAGCGGCGCCGGCGACGTCATCCGCGGTTAAAGATATTGAGGCATTTGCGCCAGAACCGACGCGCATGGAAGAACATGCGGTCTTCGTTCTCTATCGACACCTGCATCCATGCGGGGTCGTTGTAGTCCACATCCCATTCTTTGAAGTCGCGCAAACGGAATATGGGTTTGTAATGCTTCACGGGATAGAGGCGGCGTCCCTGGCGGTCGTAGGTCTTCCAGGCCATGGTTATGGTGTAGATGCGGACTATCTCGTTGGCCATCATGGGCGCGAGGCGACCGGAGTTAAGGAAACGGTTCACCTCGTAGAGCGTGAACCAGTTGCCGTTGCGGCGGGCTTTCTCGCTGTCCTCCTCACTGACGAAAGCCGCATAATGAATGGTGCGTTCGCCATCGGGAGCCACATTGTCGTAGAGGAAACGCATGGAGCTGCCGGCCGGTCCGCCCATGGCTTCGAAGCGTTCGGCGGCGCGGGCGTCGTCAGGCTTGTCGAAATTCACCTCGGCCTTGTAGGGTGTGTCGTAATCATCGCCGTCGTTGTCGCGCAGAAGCATGCGGTCGCCGCTTGTGACGATGAAACGGAGCTGCGCGTCGCGGCTGACGCGCTGACGGGCTGCATCGGAGGTATCCATGGACATCGCTATCGAATAGTAACGCGAGCCAAGATAAATAAGCGAGAGAAGGTAAATGGCCACCGGCACAAAATTGAACACAAAAACGTCGGGGCTGTTGAAATTGACATTGATGTAGAAGATGAAGAAGTAGGCCCACTGCACGACTCCTGCGCCGAAGCATATCCAGAAGTACATGCGCAGCTGCTGTCCGGACTCCTCGTTGAAAAGGATGGACGCGAGGCTGTCATTGTCGTATTCGCCGTTCATCTGCAAGCATTTACGGCACACGCCGAGGCTGCGACCCATGAACAGGGCATAAAGGCTGACAAGGGAGCCGACGGTCTGCACCACAAGGCATGTGATGTAAGGTATTACCGGATTGAAATGTGCGGTGTTGAAACGGTCGCCGAACAGGATTTTCACGTGGCTGAGCAGAAGCAGCAGCATGATGAATGCCGACCATATCAACGTGGCCTGAACAGTCCATGCCATGCGGTGGCACCGCTGCCTTCCGCCGACCGAGGGCATACGAGTGACGGCGGAGACCACATAGGCCAGGGCAAGCAGCAATACGGGCATAATCGTCTTGCTTATCATAAAGCTGCACCCGAGGACAGCCGCCACGAATCCGGCCGTGAGGGCATACCCCCAGAAAAGGGTGCGAAGGGTGCCCGTTATTTTACCGTTGTCTTTCATTTCAGCTTACTGTTGAAGAACTCAAGCATGCGGGCGTAGACTACGGCCCTGGCGTTGCAGCCGTTTATGCTGTGGTTCATGTTGGGGAAGAGGTACATATCGCAGAGAATCCCCTCATTCTGAAGGGCGGAGACATACTCCATCGTATTGGAAAGATGCACGTTGTCGTCGGCTGTGCCACTCATGAGCAGCAGCGGGCAGGCGAGGTTGCGGGCGCGCGTCATCGGGGCGGAAGCTTTGTAACCGTCGGCGTTCTGCTGGGGGGTGAGCATATAGCGCTCGGCGTAGACAGTGTCGTAGTAGCGCCAGTCGGTCACGGGCGCCACAGCCACGGCGGCAGCATAGGGAGAGGCGTCGGCGGAGGCACACATCAGAGCCTCGTAGCCGCCGTAGCTCCAGCCGTAGATGCCTATGCGCGAGGCGTCGGCATAGGGGAGCGAGGCGGCATAACGGGCAGCGGCCAGCTGGTCGATGGTCTCGTAGTAGCCCAGACGGCAGTACACGACGTCGGAGAACGCACGGCCGCGGCCCCCTGTGCCACGTCCGTCGACGCAGACGATGACGTAGCCCTGCGTGGCGTAATACTGCTCCCAGTCGAAGCTCCAGCGATTTAGGACGCTCTGGGAGCCGGGGCCGCTGTACTGCGACATAATCACGGGATATTTGCGCCCGGGGGCCATGTCGGCCGGCTTCACAACATAACCGTTGAGGCGGTAGCCGTCAGGGCCGTCCATCGTGAAGAACTCGCGGCGCGGGGCCGAGGCGCAGCGTGCGGCGTATGCGGCGTTGTCCTCTATGGTGCGCAGTTTCTTGCCGGCGGCGCTGATAAGGTCGTAGACCGGCACCTCGGTGGCGCTGCTGTGGCACATGACGGCCATGTCCATCGCGGGATTGAACTGTGCCGACGATGTGCCTGCGGGAGCCGACAGGGTGGCGACGCGTCCCTTTGCGTCGACCGAGCACACGGTGCGGTCGAGAGGCGTTGGCGCGGCTACCTGATAGAAGTGCGTGCCGCGGGCGTCGGCGCCGTAATAGTCGGTCACGTCAGCTTCGCCGGAGGTGATTTCCCGAAGCTGCTGGCCGGTATAACTGTATTCGTAGAGCTGCGCGTAGCCGTTGCGGCTCGACATAACCACCATCGACTGACGGCCGAGATGAAGTTTCTCGTAGGTCTCGGGGGCTATCCACGCCTTGCTCTGCTCGGTGTAGATGCTCTTCACGACAGTGCTTTTGGGATTGACTGCGAACACCTCGAAGCGGTTCTGATCGCGGTTGAGTGTGGCAACCACGAGGCGCTCGGGAGTGTCGCCGTAGCCTATGCGCGGGATGTAATCTACCGAACCTGCGGGCAGGGCTATATCCTTGATTTTGCGGGTCTCAATGTCGTAACTGTGGAGCGTCACGCGACTGTTGACGGCGCCTGCCACGGGATACTTGTACTCATAGGTTCCGGGATAAAGGGCGTAGGATGTGCGGGGCTCGCAGCTACCCTCATAAAGCGGAAAGGAATACATGGGCACGTCGCTCTCGTCGTAGCGCAGATAGCTGAGAGTTAGCGCGTCGGGCGCCCATGCCATCGAGCATGTGGTCGTGAACTCCTCCTCGTAGGTCCAGTCCGGCACGCCGTTGATGACGGCGTTACGCCGACCATCCGCAGTCACAGCCACCTCCGAGTTGTAGTCGAGTTTCTTGATGTATATATTATTCTCTGCCACAAACGCGACAGCGCGGCTATCGGGCGAAAAGACCGGACTCTGCGTAAAGGCATGTGCAGCACTCAAAGGACGCAGAAGGCGCGAGCGCACCTCGTAGACGTAATATCTGGCAGAGAATGAACGGCGGTAGATGGGGCGAGTCTCATGCCATACAAGTATCTGCTCGCCGTTGGGGCTGACGGTGAAGCCGTCGATGGAAGCTATCGTGTTCTCACGGGTATGCCCGGCATCGAACAGCAGTTCGCCGTCCTTTCCGGTGCGCAGATCCACGCGCACAATGCTGCGGCCGTCGGCAGTCAGGCGCAGAGCCGTGCCATCCGGCAGATACGAGTAGTTTTCCGCCGCGGCAGGCCGGTTGGCCGGAGCCACATACGTGGCAAGCGCCGCCACATGCGGGTTCTGCTTCGCGCACAGAGTACCGGCGTGAAGCGATATGGCTAATGCGAAAATCGCTATAACTCTAAGGTTCATAGACTACTATGTACTACTTAATATTGCACATGCAACGGGGCTCCGCCAGCCGGCGCTCCCCTAATTTTCTGCAAATATATATATAATATATGAGAAAGCGGAAAAATCAATCGGATTTTTTAATGCCACGCGAAATGCAAATGCGGACGCCACCAGGATAGGAGCGCCCGCAATAACGTTGTTACTACTTACTTAGTCGTTGGTCTTTATCTCGGCGAAGCCCGATGTGTGGATGTTCTTGCTGCGGGCTGTGCCGGGTATCTCTATCTCGGAATTACCCGAAGCGGTAGCATCGACTTTACCTGCACCTTTGAGGCGCACGTCGATCTCGCTGTTGCCGGAGCTGTCGAGATTCACGACATCGGCCGTTACGGATTCCGCCTCCACGCTGCTGTTGCCGGACGTGTTGGCTCTGAAAGTCGCGCATGCAGTCGCACCATCAAGTTCGACACTACTGTTGCCGGATGTGTTTATCTCGATTCTCTTGCACGACAGCGCCTGATGGAATTCGATGCCGCTGTTGCCGGAAGTGGATATTTCCAGCGAACCGTTGATGCCGCTGCTTGACAGCACATCCAGCCCGGCGTTGCCGTGAGTCTGGAAATCTTTCATGGCGGGTGCCGTCATCACCACCTCGACCTTATTGTCGCGCAGATGGGAGAAGCGCCCTTCATTAGCGGTATAAAGGTATAGTGTGCCGCCTTTCACGTAGGCCTTCAGCGTGGCAAGCGCCTCGGAGTTGCCAGTAGCCTTGATGCTGACTTTGGCAGAAGGCGTATAGTCCACCTTCACATTGCCGCCAACAGAGATGCCGGAGAACGGCGCGTCCACCTTGATTACCCTGGCACTGTCCTTGGCCGCGCTGCAACCCAGGCATAGCACTGCCATACAAAGAGATAAAAGAAGTTTTTTCATATCATTGAGTTTTTACCCATAAGACGTAGGTTGAGGACGAAACGTTACACACCGGCCGTCTATATTAACATCTATTAATATTTGCATAGTTATTCAGGATACCTACGCTATAAAATATCGGCGCAAATTGCATTATTGCGGAATAGTTTTTGTAATTTTGCGGCGATTATGCACTTGATGCGACGCACTATATTGGGTTTTACGGCCGCCGTTGCGGCGTTGCCGACGCTGACAGCATTCGCCACGCGGGTTGCCGATGACGCGCACACGCTACGCGTGGCCGATTCGCTGCCGGTGGTGGCGTCTGCCGTGGCCGATTCACTGCCGACAGACACACCGGTGCCCGACTCGATGCCTCCGGACACAGCTGTCCGTGCGCTCGCCGAAATAAAGACAGACACTCTCACGCCGCGGCGCAGCCGCATAGTGCGCACGAGGGTAGACCTGGAGAACCCCGTACAATTTTCGTCGAGTGACTCCATGGTGATAGTGCGCCGCGACTCGGCCTTCATGTACGGCAACGGCTCCGTGACCTACGGCGACATAAAGCTGGATGCCGCACAGATAGAGATGGACCTCGGCGACAATACAGTCTACGCCATAGGGCGCCCCGACAGCCTGGGCGAGCTTCAGGGTACGCCGGTGTTCAACGAAAGCGGTACGGACTACGAGGCCAAAACGATGCGCTACAACTTCAAGACATCGAAGGGCATAATCTCCAATGTGGTAACACAGCAGGGCGAGGGCTACCTCACGGGCGGCATAACGAAGAAAGACGCCGACGACAGCTATTACATCAAGAACGGCCGCTACACCACCTGCGACAACCACGACAATCCGCACTTCTACCTACAGATAACCAAAGGCAAGATGCGCGCAGGCAAGGACGTAATCACAGGTCCGGCCTACATGGTGCTGGCCGGACTACCGCTGCCGATAGCGGTGCCTTTCGGCTACTTCCCCTTCAGCGACAAGTATGCCTCCGGTGTCATAGTGCCGACATTCGGCGACGACTACAACCGCGGTTTCTATATGCGCGACGGCGGCTATTACTTCGCCATCAGCGACAACATCGACCTCGCACTCACCGGCGAGCTCTACACCAAGGGGTCGTGGGGTCTTCAGGCCAGAAGCACCTATGCCAAACGATACAAGTACAGCGGAAGCTTCAACCTGTCGTATTTGCTCACCAAAAACGGCGAGAAAGGCTCACCCGACTACAGCCTCCAGAAGAACTTCCAGATACTCTGGAGCCACTCGCAGGACTCCAAGGCCAACCCCAACATGAGCCTCTCGGCATCGGTCAACTTCACGACCAGCGGCTACACGCGCAACGACCTGAACAGCTACTACTCCAACGCCTTCACCGAAAGCACGAAGAGCTCGACCGTGAACATGACCTACCGCTTCCCGCAGTCGAAGTGGAGCCTGTCGGCGACAATGAACGTATCGCAGCGCACACAGGACAGCACGCTCACGGTAGGCTTCCCCAACCTCACCGTCACCATGAGCCAGACGCAGCCTTTCAAGCGCAAGCGCGCCGCCGGAGCCGAAAGGTGGTACGAGAAAATCAAGATGAGCTACAACGGACAGTTCCAGAACTCGCTCACGGCCAAGCAGAACGAATTCTTCAAGAAAAGCCTCATCAAGGACTGGCGCAACGGCATGAATCACCGTGTGCCAATATCGGCCACGTTCAACGTGCTCAACTACATCAACATCACGCCCAGCATCGACCTTCAGGACCGCATGTACACCCGCAAGGTACGCCGCCAGTGGGACCCCGTGGCCGGCATGGAGATATGCGACACCACCTACAGCCTCTACAACGTATGGGACATGCGCGCCAGCGTATCCGTCGACACCAAGCTCTACGGCTTCTACCAGCCGCTGGGCTTCCTGGGCAAGAAAATCAAGATGATACGCCACGTGTTCACGCCAAGTATCTCGTTCACGGCCGCGCCGGACTACGGCAGCAGTTTCTTCGGATACTACGGCCAATACGAGTATCAGGACCCCCGTAGCGGCGAGACACGCACGCGGCGCTACTCTCTGTTCCCTAACGCGCTGTTCGGAGTGCCGAGCGAGGGCAAGACGGGCTCTATAAGCTACAACCTCGCCAACAACCTGGAGATGAAGGTCAAGAGCGACAACGACTCCATAGGCGAGAGGAAAATCTCGCTCATAGAGAACCTGAACATATCGCAGAGCTACAACTTCGCGGCCGACTCGCTGCGCTGGAGCGACATAAACACGTCAATACTGCTGCGCCTCACCAAGGGCTTCAATCTCAACCTCAGCGCCACATGGGATGTCTACACATATGCGCTGAACGAGGCCGGGCAGCCGGTGCGCGTCAACAAGCTGCGACTCTCGCAGGGCAAGGGCATTGGACGCCTGCGCAACACCGGCACATCGTTCAGCTACACCTTCAATAACGACACCTTCAAGCGCAAGAAGGACAAGAAGAAAGACGAGGGCGGCAACGGCGACGACGAGCGCGAGGATGACTTCGAGGGCAACAACAGCCGCAACCGCACCGGCCACAACCATGAGAACGAGGAGGTGGAAATGAGCAGCGACGGATATGCAAAATGGGAAGTGCCCTGGAGCCTGTCGGTCAACTACTCCATCAACTACAGCTACGGAGCGTTCAACAAAAAGAAGATGGAATACGACGGACGCATCACGCAGAACCTCAGCTTCTCGGGCAGCATACGCCCGACGCAGAACTGGAATTTCTCGTTCTCGGCGTCGTACAACTTCGACACCCACAAACTCGCCTACATGAACTGCAACATCTCGCGCGACCTGCACTGCTTCCAGATGTCGGCCAGCTTCGTGCCGGTGGGTCCCTACAAGAGCTACAACTTCCACATCGCCGTCAAGAGCGCGCTGCTGAGCGACCTCAAGTACGACAAGCGCTCGTCGACGCGCAACGGCATCACATGGTACTAAGAAGATGTTTAAAAACAGCCTCTGATTATCTTCCGCCGTACATGTCCTCGTAGTAGCGCTCGTAGTCGCCGGAGGTGATGTTGTCCATCCACTCCTGGTTGTCGAGATACCAGCGCACGGTTTTTTCAATTCCCTCCTCAAATTGCAGCGAAGGCTCCCAGCCCAGCTCGGCCTGAAGCTTGCGCGAGTCGATGGCATAGCGCATGTCGTGGCCGGGGCGGTCGGTCACAAAGGTTATCAGCCTGTCGCTGTAGCCCTCGGGATTGCCCAGAAGTCGGTCGACGGTGCGTATTATCACCTTGATTATGTCGATGTTCTTCCACTCGTTGAAGCCGCCGATGTTGTAAGTCTCGGCCACCTTTCCGCAATGGAAGATGAGGTCGATGGCACGCGCGTGATCCTCGACGTAGAGCCAGTCTCGCACATTCTCGCCCCGGCCGTACACCGGCAGCGGGCGTCCGTGGCGGATATTGTTGATGAACAGAGGAATCAGCTTTTCCGGGAACTGATAGGGACCGTAATTGTTGGAGCAGTTGGTGACAACGACCGGCATACCGTAAGTGTCATGGTAAGAACGGACGAAGTGGTCGCTCGCCGCCTTGGACGCGGAGTACGGGCTGTGGGGATTGTAGGCGGTAGATTCCAGAAAGAAATCCTCACCGTAGGCATGATGATGGCATGCGGATGATGCGGCCGTCGTGAACGGCGACTCGATGCCCTCGGGACGGCTCAGCTCAAGCGCGCCATACACCTCGTCGGTGGATATGTGGTAGAACAGCTTGCCCTCATAGCCTTCGGGGCGGCTCTCCCAATAAACTTTCGCGGCCTGAAGCAGCGCGAGCGTACCCATCACGTTGGTGCGCGCGAATGCGAAAGGCTCCTTGATGGAACGGTCGACGTGGCTCTCGGCGGCAAGGTGTATGATGCCGTCCACTTTGTGTTCCTTCATCAGCGCGAGCATACGGTCATAGTCACATATGTCGGCGCGCACGAAGGTGTAGTTGGGACGGTTCTCTATGTCCTTGAGATTGGCGAGATTGCCGGCATACGTCAGTTTATCGACGTTGATTATGTGGTAATCAGGATATTTGTTGACAAACAGGCGCGCCACGTGCGAGCCTATGAATCCGGCGCCGCCGGTGATTATAATATTGCGCTTCATTGCTGATAGAGGTCAGTGTTGTAATCGAAAGGTGAATCGAATTCGGCAAACGACGGATGGCGGGTATCCTTGACTGAAAGGATGGCCGCGGCAGCGTCGACGCGCCAGTCGATGCCCAGCGAGGCGTCGGCTATCGAGATGCCGCCCTCGGCCTCGGGATGGTAATAGTTGTCGCACTTGTAGGCGAACACGGCCGTGTCGCTCAGCACGGCGAAACCGTGGGCGAAGCCGCGCGGGATGAACAGCCGGCGGTGAGTGTCGGCGCTCAGTTCCACGGCCACATGGCGCCCGTAGGTGGGCGAGCCGCGGCGGATGTCCACAGCAACGTCGAGTACGCGTCCCAGCACACACCCCACGAGTTTAGACTGCGCGTAGGGCGGCCGCTGGAAGTGGAGCCCGCGTATGACACCGCGCGTCGACATCGACTCGTTGTCCTGCACGAAGCGCACGGGACGAACAGCCGCGTCGAAGTCGCGCTGCGACCAGCTCTCGAAGAAATAGCCGCGCTCGTCGTGAAAAACGCGCGGCTCTATGATGACGACGCCCTCGATGGCAGTAGGTATCACGTTCATAGCTGTTCAGGGGCTGATAGCGGGAAACGGTCCATATCGTCGACCACTTTCATGAGGTATTGGCCGTACTGGTTGCGGAGCATGGGCCGCGCAATCTCAATCATGCGCTCGCGCGAGATCCATCCGTTGCGATAGGCTATGCCCTCGAGGCAGGCAATCTTCAGTCCCTGCCGTTTTTCGAGCACCTCCACGTAGATGGATGCCTCGGCCAACGAGTCGTGCGTACCCGTGTCGAGCCATGCAAAGCCGCGCGGCAGAGGACGCACGAGCAGCGCGCCGTCGCTGAGAAAGCGTTGGTTGACCGACGTTATCTCAAGCTCGCCGCGTGCCGAAGGACGTATGGCACCCGCCACGTCCACTACCCTGTTGGGATAGAAATAAAGCCCCGTCACGGCGTAGTTGGACTTGGGATGCTCCGGCTTTTCCTCAATGGAGAGGCAGCGCCCGTCGGCATCAAACTCCGCCACGCCATAGCGCTCGGGGTCGTTGACACGATAGCCGAACACAGTCGCAGTGCCCTGTCCGGCCGCCGTCACGGCATCGCGCAACATGGAGGAGAAACCGGCGCCGTGGAAAATGTTGTCGCCCAACACCAGACACACGCTGTCGCTGCCGATAAATTCGCGCCCTATAAGAAACGCCTGCGCAAGTCCGTCGGGCGAGGGCTGCTCGGCATAGCTGAAACGCACGCCGAAATCCGAACCGTCGCCCAGGAGGCGGCAGAACGACGGCAGGTCGGCAGGCGTGGAGATGATAAGTATATCGCGTATCCCGGCAAGCATGAGAGTGGAGACAGGATAATACACCATCGGCTTGTCGTAAATAGGCAGCAATTGTTTGCTGACCCCCTTGGTTATGGGGTAAAGACGCGTGCCGGAGCCTCCGGCGAGAACGATTCCTTTCATAATCGATTGCCAATTATCGGCATAAAATTACGAATAAAGTTTGAGACTTGCGGCCACCGGCGCCAGAAATTTACAATTGCCGGCAGTTATATAATAAAAATCCCTGCAACTGAACGAGTTGCAGGGATACAGCGTGCCCGAAGCGGGACTCGAACCCGCACGGCTGCAATAGCCAAGGGATTTTAAGTCCCTCGTGTCTACCATTCCACCATTCGGGCAGGGCATGCAAAGTTAGCGATTATTGCCGTGCTCTGCAAGCGTCGGGATGGGTTATTTTTTCTCGTAAGCGTAAATATCGACCAGGCGGACGTTGAAGCGAAGCGCCGAGTAAGGCTTAATCATGTTGCTCACAAGGTTTTCACCGTAAGCCATGTTGTAGGGACAGATAATTTCGGCGGTGTCACCCACATGCAGGGTCTCGAAAGCAGCCGTCCAGCCATCGATGACGGCATTGAGCTGGAAGCGCTGGACTCCCGGGCGCCCGTAGGACGTGACGTTGGTCGACGAGTCAAACCGTTCGCCCTGGAAATTGTACCCCTTGTATATGACATCAATGGTGCTGGTGGAGAGGGGCCTGAGGTTGCCGGTGTTGGACTCGCCGAAACGGTGGACGAGCACGTAGGCGCCATTGTACCATGACGGTATCACGACCTCGTAGTAAGGCGTACCGTCGGGATTCTTGCGGGCCTGCTGTTCCTTCAGCCACGCCTCGTTGTCGTTGCGCCAGTCGGCATAGGTTGTCCAGGTGTCCTTGTAGTCATCGTCGTTGCAGGCGGTGGCAAGGGCGCCGAGGCCGAGTATGGCGCAGGCCATGTAGAGTAGTTTCTTCATTGTCAGAACTGTACTTTAGGGGCTGACTGTGCGGCTTCTTCAGCCTGGAACTGAGGTTTGGGCGAGAAACCGAAGATTCCGGCGAAGATATTGCGGGGGAAGCGGCGCAGCGATGTGTTGTACTGCTTCACGACGTCGGTGTAGCGGCCGCGCTCGGTGGCGATGCGGTTCTCGGTGCCTTCGAGCTGGGTCTGCAGATTCATGAAGTTGGTATTGGCCTTGAGGTCGGGATAAGCCTCATGCACGGCGTTGACATAGATGCTGAGGGCGCGGTTGAGCGAGCTCTGGGCTGCATTGTAGCTCTCGAAAGCGGCGGTGTTGCCCGGGACAGAGGCGGCGTTGCGCAGGCTGTCGGCGGTGTTGTAGGCGTCGCTGAGGCCGGCACGGGCGCGGGTGACGCTCTCGAGGGTGTTGCTCTCGTGCGAGGCATAGCCTTTGACTGTCTCCACCAGGTTGGGGATGAGGTCGAGACGGCGCTGGTACTGCACCTCAACCTTGGCCCATGCGGCGTCGACTTCCTGCTCGAGGGTGACAAGGCCGTTGTATACGCTGCATCCGCCACCGAGAATGGCAGCGAGCGCCACGATGACGACAATGAGGGTGATGTTGCTTTTTTTCATAAATTATCCTAATTTGCGGAGGAGTGAGTTGAGGCTGACGCGGTCGTGGATAAGGCGGTGCAGGTCGGCGATAGCGACACGTGTCTGCTGCATGGAGTCGCGCTCGCGCAGGGTGACGGTGCTGTCCTCAAGCGTCTGATGGTCGACGGTGATGCAGAAAGGTGTGCCGATGGCGTCCTGACGACGGTAGCGCTTGCCTATGCTGTCCTTCTCGTCGTAGTGCGTGGCGAAGTCGAATTTAAGATCGTTGACGATCTCGCGTGCCTTCTCGGGCAGACCGTCCTTCTTTACAAGAGGCATGACGGCGCACTTGACGGGAGCGAGGGCCTCCGGCAGGTGCAGGACCACACGCTTGTCGCCGCCTTCGAGCTGCTGCTCCTCGTAGCTGGAGCAAAGCACGCTGAGGAACATGCGGTCGACGCCGATTGACGTCTCGATGACGTAGGGAGTGTAGCTCTCATTGAGCTCGGGGTCGAAGTACTGGATCTTCTTGCCGGAGAACTTCTCGTGCTGCGAGAGGTCGAAGTTGGTGCGGGAGTGAATGCCCTCCACCTCCTTGAAGCCGAACGGCATCAGGAACTCGATGTCGGTGGCTGCATTGGCGTAGTGGGCGAGCTTCTCGTGGTCGTGATAGCGGTATTTCTCGTCGCCGAGACCGAGAGCCTTGTGCCAGCGCAGGCGCTGCTCCTTCCAGTAGGCGAAATACTCCATCTCACGGCCGGGCTGCACGAAGAACTGCATCTCCATCTGCTCGAACTCACGCATGCGGAAGATGAACTGACGGGCCACAATCTCGTTGCGGAAAGCCTTGCCTATCTGGGCGATACCGAAGGGGATACGCATGCGGCCGGTCTTCTGCACGTTCAGGTAGTTGACGAAGATGCCCTGCGCCGTTTCGGGACGGAGATAGACGGTCATGGCGCCGTCGGCCGTGGAGCCCATCTCGGTCTTGAACATAAGGTTGAACTGGCGCACCTCGGTCCAGTTGCGCGTGCCGCTGATGGGGCAGACGATTTCCTCGTCGAGGATAATCTGACGCAGGCCTTCAAGGTCGTTGGCGTTCATCGCCTCGGAGAAGCGGGTGTGGAGAGCCTCGCGCTTGGCGGAAATCTCGGCCACGCGCGGATTGGTCTGACGGAAAAGAGCCTCGTCAAAGCTGTCGCCGAAGCGCTTGCGCGCCTTGGCTACTTCCTTCTCTATCTTCTCGTCGTACTTGGCAATCTGCTCCTCAATGAGCACGTCGGCGCGGTAGCGCTTCTTGCTGTCGCGGTTGTCGATGAGGGGGTCGTTGAAAGCATCGACGTGGCCCGAAGCCTTCCAGATGGTGGGATGCATGAATATAGCCGAGTCGATGCCGACGATATTCTCGTGGAGCAGCGTCATGGCTTCCCACCAGTAGCGCTTGATGTTATTCTTTAGTTCAACGCCGTTCTGGCCGTAATCGTATACGGCCGAGAGGCCATCGTATATCTCGGAGCTTGGGAAAACAAAACCGTATTCCTTGGCATGGGACACGATTTTCTTAAACACGTCTTCTTGCTGTGCCATATTTTGTGATAAATGATATTTTCTACGTTCAAGGGGCAAAGGTAGTAAAATTTTGTCAGAGAGCCTTTAAAAAATATTGTTAATTCGATTTTTGTGGAAATATAGCGGGGAAAATTTTGTCGGGTGACAAAAAAGCGCTAAATTTGCAGGCCATTACGAACGAAGCGCCCTACCAGCGCAAAATTCATAAACCACGCCAAAACTCCTACAAGATATGAAAAAAGACATTCATCCCTCCAACTATCGTGAAGTGGTGTTCAAAGACATGTCGAACGACGAGATCTTCATCACCCGTTCGACCGTAGCATCCCGCGAGACCATCACCGTGGACGGCGTTGAGTATCCCCTGGTAAAACTTGAAATCACCAGCTCTTCGCACCCCTTCTTCACCGGCAAGCAGAAGCTCGTCGACACCGCCGGCCGCGTCGACAAGTTCATGAGCCGCTACGGCAACCGCAACAAGAAGTAAGCCGCCGCACCACACAAGACGCATCAAGCGCCGCCCCGGATTCCACTCCGCGGGCGGCGCTTGGCGTATACGACATTTACTGCTCAAATGACGTGCAGCAGAATCAAGGAAGCGTTCTCACTGTCTACGAGAGCATAGTATCCGGGCAGCACTGCATATTCGCGTCTGAGTATACGCTTGGCACGGTCGACACTCTGCGTTTCCGCCGGAATAGCTTTTTCAAGAAGATATTTGGAAGAGAATACTGCTTCACCATACTCAATCTGTGGTATAGGCACCAGAATGATGCGTCGATTGGCCATATTGTCGGCACATTCGAATATAATCTTGCTGTCACGGCTGCGGAAATCGGCGACATTAGCCAAAGACACTTCAGCCCGTATGCGCCCGCGGCGCAACTGTCCCTCTTCGGGTATAGCCTTCTGGCCGCAGATATAGTATGCGCCGTCCTCGTATTTGAATTCCATCCGGGGCTCATAGTCGGCGTTGGGATGGCGGCGGATTTTGGAGAGTTGCGAAAGAGAGTACTGCTTGACGACATTGCCGGAATCAATAACTCTGAACGTGCCGCCTGCGAAATCCTGCTCTACAAGCAATACGTCAAGAACCACTCCTTCTCCATTGAGATAGACATTGTCAATCAGCGGTGACTGTGCCATAACGGACTGATCGGAAGCAATTGCGACACGACGCTGCACCGCAATCTGGTCTACAGGGATACGATAGATGCGCCCGCTGTCATTGATTCGAACAGTCCTGCCAGGCTCGATGCTTATAATCTGTCCCTTGAACGAGCGTCCGGTTGTTGTGACAATCTCGTCGTTCAAGCCATTAAGCTGCTTGGGATTTCGGGGCGGTCGGGTAATTTCACGTACATCACTCATGCGTAGTTTCACTTCTCGGGGCGAGCGATCGCAATACTTCACGATAGCACCTTCTTCCAAGATTTCAACTCCACGCAACACACTATCCCCGTCAACATATTCAACAGTATCAGACGCATCCTCCTCAACAAAAACACCGTCATCACCGAAAGCAGCAATCGTGTCGCAGAGAACGCTATCTGCTATTACTTCAATCACAGCAACTACCGTATCCGACTTATAAAGACAAATGTCCGCCAACTGGCGCCCATGCCTGTCATGATTCTTGTATTCTATTGACGATATCTCCGACTGTGGAAGGTACACAACCGATGAGTCAGCCGATATGCCGATTTCACCGTTGTTCAACTGCATCCATATGTAGCCATAATAGACACTTCCGTCTCGTAACTTTATGACATCGGTCACTATGGCTGCCGCCAACAGCGTAACCGTTGCCAAAACGAGAGACAGTGATATTCTTTTAAAGTTTTTCATAGATTAAAGAAAGGTTCTACAGTTATGCGCTGGCTGTCGCTATGACCGTCAACATTAATGGTAACTGTGCGGACTTCCGACTTTGTAATACGTGAAAGGTAGGCTCTTATTATCTTTTTACCACCTGCCGGTATTTCCACAGACTTCACCGATGGAGAGGCGCCTGTCATACGTACAGCTCCGGAAATAGTCTCACCGGTTCTATTGGAGATGGTAATCGCTACAGAGGCCGCATCTTTAGCATTAGCTTTCACCTTCTTAGCAGAAAAAGTGAATAAAACGCCGTCATCACCCGCTGTTGTTCCGGAGTTATTGTCACCTCCATTCATCTTGCTATTCCATATTTCAACTCCTCCCGCCCGAACGCTGACAGTACATTCGTTCTTAGGCAGCATAAGCGATATAAGGTGTCGTCCCGTGCCATCATCACTGTCGGATATACGGCTCACAAGTTTATTATCCTTATCAGTCACTTCAACATCAATTTCACCGCTGGCATAATCTTTGGGCATGACAACCTCCAAGTCTACCGATTTAACGTCCGTTCCGGAAGCCGGGAGTGTGCCTTTACGCAGAGTAACTGCAACATTGCCCTTTACCAGTCCGAGTACACCGTAAGCCTTAAAGCGTGCGGCTATTGCACGACCACCGGCGAATGGTTCGGCGTCTGTAAACTGTGCCGGAAGAATGACTGTCGCGCCCTGCCGATAGCCACGCAACAAGCCGGAACTGTAAATTTCGGGGCCGTCCGGTCTGACGGCAACGGCCGCAGGCTCGTCCTGAGCATCAACATCAGTCAGTGCATAGCGGCTATCAAAGCGTAATGTTACGGTGGGTTCAATGCGCACAAGCCGTCCCTGTGGATTTATGACACAAAACTGGCGTGCTTTATTGATTACAAGTGCCTCGCTATTCTTGAACGTCGAGCCAAGATATATGTCCCCAATCTCTTTCGACAGTTTTAGCTCCCCGCCAAGTTTGTTGATATAAAACACTTTATCATTGCCCATGACGTCAATTCCCACGGCACTCGTAAATTTATTGAGCAACCCCTTTCCCTTTGAAACAGCTGCCAGACCGTTTGAAAAGGGATGTGGATTGGAATACTTGAAAGGAATAGCAATCCGACCATTAGTATCCATATATCCTACCTTATTGCTCTTGTTGTACACCGGCAGCAGGCCTTCGGAAAAGAAAGGAAATTCATTGACGTAAATCTCATCGGCAACTGAAACCACTGATTTATCCTCCCGGAGAATACCGTTTAACTTCATACCGGTGTCCCCCGAAAAATCCAGCACCAATGCCATTCCCTCGGAAAAACCCGTCACAGAATCGGCAGAAGCAATGACGATGTGTCCGTCACGGTCGAATATAGTTGTCTTCTTGCCTTTTTTAGCCTTATACAGATCGGAAGTCAAACGCGTCATCGAGTCATAATGCGGTTCGATTATCCATTGTGCACTATCGGCCCACACCGACGGAGCAATGACGCCAGCAATAAGCGCCAACAGGCACCAAGACTTTCTTATGCTGCTCATCAACGACTCACTTTGTTTCCTTATCATACATCTCTTTCAGATATTTGGCGTGCATCGCACAACCATAAGTGCTTCCTCCCACACGGCTGGCAAATGCCACGCCCACAAGCCTGCGGGTTTTGCTGTCGAATACCGGCGAGCCACTGGCACCGCCTACAATCTCACCCTGTATGTCGAAATAATACTTGCTGGAAGATGAGCTGCACATGGTCTCGCGCACCTGCGGTCTCAGCTCCTGCGTCTTGAGATCAAGAGTCCATGCAAGGCCGTTGGGATAACCAATCCACATCATCTTGTCTTTCTGAATCTCAACTTTATCAGTCTCGAACTCCTCCGGGTCAAATACCCAGGTAATGTTGTCAGGCGTATGACGGTCATTCAGACGAATGAGAGCAAGATCTATATCCTTATTCTCGGAATAGTCCACCATGCTGCATCGTGCGAACTCGTCAAGACTCGTGTACATACGTCCGGGATAAGCAATACCGAAGTAGTCCAGTTCGCCGACAATCTTGAATTTGGAATTTTTAAGCTGACGGATTAGCGAGTTCAGATACGATACACCTTTACCTTCAATACTCGTCTGATTAAGCACCGCCGGCCACAGCACGCTGCTGCCTTCGGCTGCAAGCATGTTGTAAGCCTCTATAGCTTCCTGAGAACGCACTTCACCAAATCTCAGACTATTATTAAGAAACTGTTCAGCATCGCTATGCCAGCTCTTCTGTTTCTCTTCCGACTGATATTCCCAAGGCACAGCCACATGGCGGTTAGTGCCCAGACGTCCCTCCCGATCAAGAAAGAAAGCCGTACCGGTGTATGTCTCCTGCTTTACACGCAGACGGCCCGGTGTCTCGTTGATGTACCTCGTCCAGATGGTGTCCGAAATAGGATTATTCTCAAGTTCCAGATATACAGAATAGGAACCGAACACCATGACCACTGATTTCTGCACTTCTGCGATGTCAGGGACATCATTGCGGTGTGGCAATATTATGCTAACACCATATATCACACCGGAAAGCACTGCGGCTGCCGCAATGCCGATGCCGAGTTTTTTCAGCCAGCCCCACGGATTGGGGATGTACGGTTTGAGCTGGTCTGTGACATCCACATCGGCAACCACAACCTGATCGCCATACTTCAGAGGCACACGCTTGCCCTTGGCGATCTTGTTGCCATTGACTTCTGTACCGTTCTTCGAATCGTTGTCCTGGATGAAACATTTGCCTTTGTTGTCTACAAAGAGAGTAGCATGGTAGCGACTGGCGAACTGACTGTCGAGATTTATGTCACAGCGGTGGCTTGTGCCGATATTGATTATCGACTTGTATTTGGAGGGATTGTCAAGCACCGGCACCTGATGCCACTGCAACTGAACATTGCCGAACATCACGAGATCTCCACGGCGTAAAGGAGTCTCAACGTTGGGTGTGATACGTTGGCCGTTGACAAATGTTCCGTTGGTGCTATTTTTGTCTTCAACAAATATTTCACCATTGTCCATCAGAGTCATCTCGGCATGAACAGCGCTGACGTACGGGCTGCTAATCACGACATTACAGCTCGGGGACGAGCCAATCTTCAGGAGTTTCATGATTAATACTGGGGGTATGGAGTTATTTTATTGTTTATTCTGTAAAAATACCAAATCACATGAGTATGCGGTTGGTTGCCTCATGTTGCTTATCATCCTTAGTTTCAGTGGCTTCAGGAGCTTCATTCCCATTCTTGTCGGATTTGCGTTCCTCCGCTTCTTCCTTTTTGTTTTTGTCCTTATTTTTGTTTTTATCATTTTTTTCAGGGAAGAAATTGGGAATATCTTTATCCGGAACCACCTTGGGTTTTGCTTGCTTTTCTACTTTTTCCTGTGCTTCCTTCTCGCGGGCGGCATCATTGGCGTCACCGGCTGAAATCTCTATCTCTTCTTTCCCGGCACCCTTACTGCCATATACGTCAATAAGTCTCGACACAAGCGAGAACAACAACAGACCCACAATCAAAGCAGCCACGACGACAGCAACGATGCGATATGGTTTCATCGGATCGGGAATTTCTTTCCAGTCAAGCTGGCTTACGCGGGCAAATGAGACCACATCCTTGCGAGTGATACGCACCGGCTTGTTGACTGCCAGCCGGATACCATTGACGAAGGTACCGTTCTTACTCAGGTCGCGTATCTCCATCTTGCCCATAGGCAGCATCTTGATAGTGGCGTGACGGCGGCTTATCAGACTATCCTCGATGCGCACATCGGCATCCTCACCGCGGCCTATTACAATGATTTTCATATCCTTTTGTTTCTTGATTTCACCTGTGTCTTGAGCGATTCCAAAGTCGAGATTATGGCCTCGAGATGGCTCTGATGATGAGCATGACCGGGAGTTACAGCAACCGTATTTACTGCCCATTTCTCCTTTACACACTTATTGAAGCGTTCGTTGGAGATTTTGTACTCAGTGATTTTTTTGCTTAGATTGTCAATCATACGGGATGCTTCCTTTGACTTGACAACAAGTTTTTTGCTATCGCTGATTTTCTTCATCTCACTGATGACTGAAATCACTGCATCAATATCCTTTACGACTGCCATATTAGCCACATCGGCGTTAAGGTCGTTAGTCCTTTCGTCCATCTTCCGGTTGTCATCTTCGGCACTATCGTTATGGTCGATAAGTATTTTCTGGAAATCGGCCAACTTTTGGGCGTAAGTCTCATCCTGCTGCTGTATCTGCTGACGATAGCTCTCTATTTCCGCGTCGTAGCGCTCTCGCTCCCTCGCAATGATTTTATCCAGCTCCGCACGGGTGACAACAGCGCCGGCGCCATCATCCGTCTCAGTTCCCTCACCGACTACGCCGGTATGTATCTTATATTGGACAAAATTGGCTAACAGGCTGACGCAGCAGACTGCCACGAGAGCGTACAGAGTGTACTTGATTCGGGTACTCATTTTCTGTTTAAGTTTAGAATTAAAAGGCGCCTGAAGTATGGCTACCGTCAGGTTGTCGTGGTGCATACCGTTGGCGCGGCCGATCTCATCAACCTTGATAACGAGACTCTCCACAGCTCCGGCCAAAACCTTGGTTCCTCCGGCAATGCGCAGCAGTTCCTTCTCCGGCATCGCGCCCCATATCCCGTCTGTGCAAAGCATGAAACGATCACCCTTCTCATAAGCTAGTTCCACAATATCAGGTTCTACCTTTTCCATGGGTCCGAGCGCTCGTGTGATGACATTACTTTCTCCGGAGGTGCGTGCATCTTCCTCCGTCATGGCCTTTGCCTTAACCAGCTCGAACACACGGGAATGGTCGAACGTGCGGAATATCTTGCTACGGCCGCGCAACAGATAGACACGGGAATCCCCCACATGAGCCACGGCAGCAGAGTTGCGGTTGATAAGAAGCGCGGTAACGGTAGTGCCCATACCGCGCAATCTGGGGTCGGCAGCCTGCGCGGCGATCAGTTTCTCATTGGCCTGACGTATGGCCCTGGCAAGCACATCACGCCTGTCGGCCTCGGCCCTGCTGTCAAGCACCGAGTTCACAATGGCATCGGCGGCCATCTGTGAGGCCACCTTACCTGAAGGACCACCACCCATGCCGTCACACACGAGTAACAGCAGTCCATGTTTTGTATCCTGCCAAGCACACGTGTCCTGATTCTCCGCACGGCCTCCAATGCGGGATTCTGCAATTACGGTGAAACTTGTATCTGTATTTATAGAAGTCATACGCTGTTTAAATCAGGAGAAGTGTTTGCTAACTGAAAATCCGTTCCCATAGCCCCGGCCTGCGGTTCAAGGCATCATGCAACGCTGCGGCGAACTGCCTTGCCGTCTGGTATCGGTCACACTGCTCTTTGGCAAGCGCCTTGGCTATCACTTTCATAAGCGCCTTTGAAACCTCAGGGATAGGTTTTAACCGGTCAGAGTCCTCCTCGTAGGGCTTGGTTCCACTTATAAGCTCGTAAAGAGTCACACCAAGCTGATAAATGTCGGTGGTGGCGTCAAACGGCAAATTCACAGTGCCCGGTTTCAGATACTGCTCCGGTGCAGCATATCCCGGCGTACCGAGTAATCCGGATGAAGTCATTCCCGCCCGTGCATGCGTATAGGCGATGCCGAGATCCATCAGGCGAACATTGGAGCCGTTTTCCACCATTATATTGCCGGGCTTGATGTCAAGATGGATTATACCCTTGGAATGTATATAGTCCAACGCGTCAAGCACCGGGAAGATGCACTGCACAATGCGGCGTACACGGTCCGTACGGCCGCGGAAAGTCTGCTCCACATAGAGATCCAACGTCACCCCCTGCACCAGACGGCTGACAATGAACATCGGACCGGTAAGACCGCCTTCCTCGCAGCACCCTATCATCTCAACGAGATTACGGTGACGAAATGCCAACGAAGCCTCCAGTCGCGCTCGCTCTCGGATGGATTGCAGACGCGAATATGCAGGATTCACCTGCTTGACGGCCACAAGGTCATGATTGTCGAGGCAGTTGCGTCCAAGATATACTGTACCCATAGCACCAGCGCCGAGAGGCGGACGGGAGATATCAAAATGATACCACTCCCGGCCAACAAGGAGGAAAACTTCTGAACCTCTGACCCGTATGTTGCCGCCGGACTGCATGACACTTCGTTCAAGGGTAAAGTTCTGGTTTCAGCTGTCGAAGCGGTTCATCTATACGGGCGACAAAAGCCTTGTCACCTGCCAGCTCGGCATTGGCTCGCGCATGCTCAAGCATTGCCGAAGCCTTCGCAATGTCACGTTCTACAACCCCGCGCGCATCTCCAGCCATATAGTCAAGCGCCATTTCATACAGCGCATGATAATTTGCAGAATCAAGCGCTAAGGCGGCATTGTTCAGTTCGTGAGCCTTGGCAAAATCCTTGACGAAAAGAGAGTCTGTGGCTGCAAGGATAGCCGGGTCGAGAGTTTGGCTGCGCAGATTCAGCGAGGCCAGCACTGCCAGAGCTTCTGCCGATGATTTCATGCCCCGGTCAGCCACACGCCGGAGGGTGGCCACGCCTTCGGAAGCGGTAGAGACAGAGGACAACTGCTTGCGTGCTTTGTCAATCAGTAGTCCCGCGGTAGGTATGCTCTGTCCGGTCAGAGAATCAGTCTGAGCCTCAAGCGAAAGATCGTCGATAATCATGTCGGCAAGTTCGGCCTTGCGGGCCTCAATCATGCGCTCACGTTCCTGCTGTGCCAGCTTTTCGGCCTCGTCGTCAGAACCGTCCCGTAATCCAATCACTATACCGATGACAAGAACAGCCATGGCAGCAGCCGCAACGATGAGAGTCTTCTTACCGAGTTTGTGTTCCTTACTGTCTGACTTAACAACTTTCTGTGGCGACGCCGTTTTCCCGGCCGAGACACTATGACGTGACAATTGCTCCACGGCAACGCGGAATTCGGCAGCCGAAGCATAACGCTCATCCTGTTTCTTGGCCGTAGCCTTTTCGATAACCTTGCGGGCATATTTGTCTGCGACATTCTTCACCGGCACTTTCTCCTTCATCTGCTTGGCCAGCACTTCATGTGTGGCGCCATCGAAAGGTACTTTTCCAGTGATAAGTTCATAGAACATAATGCCAATGGCATAGAGATCGGTGGTTTCTGCCTGATGGACTATGTCACCGGTCACCAATTCGGGCGCAGCATAGGCTGCTTTGCCCATAAACTGTCCGGCAGACGTAAGATGCCTATCGGCATCGACGCCCTCCCCTATCCGGCGGCATATACCAAAATCAATAACCTTTACCTTGCCGTCGGAAGTTATCATTATGTTGCTGGGGTCAATATCACGGTGAATGTAACCGGCATCGTGCAGAGCCATAATTCCCGACAGGACATTGCGGATAATATACACCGCAAAGCGCATCCTGTCACAGCTATACTGCCGGTACAACTCCTTGGCAAATGGAATTTCCTCACCGGACGCGTCTGTGGTCTTGCCACGCAGCAGGTCATGCAACATGACACCATTGAGAAGCTCGCTGGCTACATGGTAGCGCTTGTGAACATTTCCGGAGGCGTCAACGGTATCCATCTCAATGAAACCGAACATTTCCACGAGGTTCTCATTGCTGATTTTTACCGAAGCCTCACGGCGTGACCTTTCTATGGCACTCTCCGGGAGATCGTCGAACAGAAACTTGACAGCAGCAGCGCGACGGACATTATTCTGCACCCGCACGCCTCGCATCACCTGCCCCATGCCTCCGGCGCCTATGGGTGGCAATGACGTGTCCACTTCATAGTGTATGCCGAGAGCCTTCTCCTCGGCTCCCTGTATGATAAGTATTGCCATATTATCCCGGAGCTTACAGGAAACGGGTGCGTCCGCTGGGTTCAGGCATAGAACCATCCATAGCTACAGTGCCACCCTGTACGCGGTTAGCCGAATTGTACAGCGTGCTGGTATCGTCCATTCCTGTCATTGCCGGACGGATATCTTCGGCTGTAATATCCTCTTCCTCTACCGGCTCAAAGTTTTCAGCCACACTCAATCCCATCTCCTCGGCGTCAATGAGAATGAAGAGTAGCTTATAATTATTGCCGATTGTTATCACATCATGATTCTTGAGATTATGTGCATCATAATCCAGTTCCTCATCGTTCACGAAAATGCCGTTTTTCGACTGGTCATCGCGGATGGCTGCAAGTAACTTGCCTGTGGTCTTGAGTTGCTTGATATTAATGTAAGCATGATTGGTGCTTACAGTATTTTCCGCCAGACAAATTTCGCTTGCCGAAGTTCGCCCGATCTTGTTGGCGCCAACATGCAGAGGCCAATATTCGCCGAAACCCTGACGTGATATGGAATAGAGGAATCCGACTACCGGCACCTGCGACTTGGCCGGCTGTGCGGCCTTCTCCTCTACATTGGGAGCATATACGTTCATGCCGGGCACTACGGTGCCTGCCGGAGAGCCGGGCATACCGGTACGCATACGGCTATAGAAGTCATGCGAATCTGCATTATTGCCCATTCCGGGAACTTTTGTTGAATCTGATGGCATAATTATAACTGAGTGTGACTGAATGGTTTAATCTTTTCAATTAGATAAGGCTATTTTATTCTGCAAATTTAAGAAAATTGAGCTTAAAAATCACCCCCCCCCAGTTAAATTATGTTAATTACGACATGTTGGGCATATAAAACGGCCGCAAAAGAAATGCGGCCGCCCTATAATATGATATTAAATAAACAAACGTCAGTCGAGCTTGTGGATGACGAGACCGGAGCGAAGCTTGGGCTCGAACCAGGTAGTCTTGGGAGGCATGATGTTGCCGGTGTCGGCAATGCGCATCAGCTGGTCCATCGACACGGGAAAGAGGGCGAGGGCCACGGCCATTTCGCCGCTGTCGACACGGCGCTTGAGCTCGCCGAGGCCGCGTATGCCGCCCACGAAGTCGATGCGCTTGTCGGAACGCAGGTCGGTGATGCCGAGGATGTCGCGCAGAATGAGGTCGCTGCTCACGGTCACATCCAGGGAGCCGATCGGGTCGTTGTCGTCGTATGTTCCGGGGCGGGCCGTCAGCGAGTACCAGTGCCCTTCGAGATACAGAGAGAAGTTATGCAGACGCTGAGGGGCATAGATGGCGGTGCCCATGTCCTCGACCTCGAAGCCGAATTGCAGTTTCTCAAGGAACTCGGCGGGCGAGAGACCGTTGAGGTCGCGCACCACGCGGTTGTAGTCGATAATCTTGAGATGCGAGGCGGGGAATGCCACGGCCAGGAAGTAGTTGTACTCCTCGTCGCCGGTATGATTGGGATTCAGGCGTGCTTTCTCGTTACCCACCAGGGCTGCGGCAGCCGTGCGGTGATGGCCGTCGGCGATGTAGAGATAGGGAATCTTGGCGAAAGCCTCGGTGATGGCGGCGATAGTGGCGTCGTCGTCCACAACCCAGAAAGTGTGGCCGAAACCGTCCGGAGCGACGAAGTCATATTCGGGCTCACCGGCTGTCACCTGTGCTATTATATCCTCAAGCTTGCGGTTGTCGGGGAAGGCGAAGAACACCGGCTCTATGTTGGCGTTCTGTATGCGTACGTGGCGCATGCGGTCTTCCTCCTTGTCGCGGCGCGTGAGCTCATGCTTTTTGATGCGCCCCTCCATGTAGTCGTCGACGTTGGCAGCCACGACGATGCCGTACTGCGTGCGGCCGTCCATAGTCTGGGCATATATATAATAGTGTTCCTTGTCGTCCTGTACCAGCCAGCCGTTCTGCTGGAACGCCTTGAAGTTGTCGACCGCTTTGTCGTAGACTTCCGGAGCGTGCTCGTCCTGTCCGGGTGCGAAGTCTATCTCGGGTTTGATTATATGGTAGAGCGATTTGGGATTTCCCTGGGCTTCGGCGCGCGCTTCCTCGCTGTTGAGCACATCGTAGGGGCGGGATGCCACCTCAGTGACGTGCTGCCGCGGAGGGCGTACGCCCTTGAATGGTTTGACTTTTGCCATGACGGATTTTATTTATAGTTTTGAGGTAGTTAGAGGCTGTTTAATAACGGACGTTAACGCAGGGGCGGTCAATCTCCGAGCGATTTTTGTCGTCTGATGAGGGAGTGTGGCCGTAGCCACTCGACCGAAGAAGACGGCGGAAAGCGCCGGAGAG
>ERZ808029.177-NODE-177-length-55511-cov-4.735577_pt1 | contig 55511 bp, 49 predicted proteins | sample MGYA00380185_ERZ808029 | MGnify/ENA primary metagenome ERZ808029 (study PRJEB31490, sample SAMN06133404) | mouse gut metagenome | isolation source: M2_3 | host: mice | place: China: Chengdu | collected 2015-05 ... | reverse complement strand
AACATCATCCCATTTCTCAATTTTCATAGGCTACCTCCTTATCTTTCAGGTTCTTTGCGTTTGGGAGAGGGACTGGCAGGCGCAGTCTTTTCTGCGGCCTGTGCCAGTTTTTCCATGACCGACTCACGTTTCGGAGGGTCGATCTTATCCAGCTGACTTCTCAGCACCTTGGCAATCTCCACGGCGGTTTCCTCACGGGACTCGGCAATGGCTGTATCCAGGAACTCACGGTACGGAGCAGTCTTACCGGCGGCAAGATCTGCCTTGATTTCTTGGATATGCGCCTGAACATCATCAACCTGATCCATATACTCATAGGGGTCGAAGTTCTCTGCAAAACGGTCGAGCTTAAAAGCAAGCTCTGCAATAGGGTCATTGACCACTACCGCCTGTCTGCCGACCTCAAATCCCTGTTCCATGACATCCTCGTAGACCATGGCACGAAGCTCTCTGTGTGCCAGATTGAAGGACTCCAGAATATCGGTTCTGACCTCGATCATGGACATTTCAGGGTTATCAATCTGACCGCCATCAATCTCCACATAGTTTTCATTGAAAAGCGTGTAGTCATAGCCATCATCGCAGGTCTGAATAGCAAGGATTCTGTCCTTGCCAACCTTCCAGGCAGCTTCATCCCCCATGATTGCAGGCTCTGCCATATAACTTGCACCGTTGCGCTCCATGATTTCTGCGAACTGGCAGATGTGGAACACATTGTTGCCGATCTGGGTGTGATACTCGTCGATAAACTTACAAGGCTTTACGACGGTCTCATCGGGATAGTGAATCTGGATGCAGCCACCGTCAGGAACACGGAACAAGTCCTTATAGTGGCTGTCGATAAATCGGATGTCCTTGCCATCCGGGTTAAACTCATTCGTCATTTACGCTTTCCTCCATTGTCAAATTCCATATTGAAACTGGTCTTGCCATCCTCGGAGACTTCCATATACACCGTGGTATCAAAGGTATTGCCCGTCTTTTTCGACTTGCAGCCTTTCAGCTTCACCTTGCCGGAAGCAAGCAGTTTCTGTGCCGTAGCATTGGTCATGCTCTTGCCGATACTGTCGAAGTAGCGGTTATTCTTCCAAAGGGCAAACTTGCAACCTCGGTTGGAACAGAAATACCCCTTGGCTTTGTCCTCTACGGCACTACCGCAGACAGGGCATTTACCAATGGCATTTGCTTCTTTTGACAGAAGAACCTCGGAGTCACGGATGACCTCATAATTCTGAATCAGACCGGCAATCATATCTTTGATCTCATCCATAAAGTCCTCGCTGGCATATTCGCCTTTTTCAATGAGCAACAGCTTTTCTTCCCAATCCGCTGTCATGGAAGGGGACTGAATCTGTTCAGGCATTACCGTCACCAGAGCCGTACCCTTGTGGGTAGGAATCAGGTGCTTGGTTTTCTTATCGCCCTTGCGCTCCAGAAATCCTTTATGCACCAGTTTTTCGATGATACCGGCACGAGTTGCGGGTGTTCCCAGACCTTTGCGCTCCACCTCATCGGGCATTTCGTCCGCACCGGCAGTTTCCATGCTCTGCAGGAGCGTATCTTCGGTGTAGTGCTTCGGTGGGGAAGTCTTTCCGTCCTTGATTTCCGTGCTGTTTACGGTCATTTCATCGCCTACAGAAACAGAAGGAAGTGCTTGTTCCTTTTCGTCGATTTTTGTCGAATTGTTTTTCTTGACATAGGCTTTCCAACCCTCATGCAGAACGGTTTTACCCTTTGCGGAAAACGCTGTACCTCCGCAGTCCAGTTCAATCACTGTCTCTGCGTATCGGTGGGGATCACCGACAGCCACGCACAGTCGATTGGAAATGAGTTGCAAAATTGCAAGCTCTCCCTTGGGAAGTTCTCCCAGGTTGCATTTCTGCAATTCTCTGGTAGGGATAATGGCATGGTGGTCTGTGACCTTTTTGTTATTCACAACCTGCTCTGCATGGACGGGTACATTATCCACGCCCTCCACGGGGAATGTGTGGAAAGCCAGCTTTACGATGTCAGGCAGGCTGTGTGCCATATCGTCAGTCAAAAATCTGCTGTCGGTACGGGGATAAGTGACCAGCTTCTTTTCGTAGAGGTTCTGGGTGTAGTCCAGAGTCTGCTGTGCCGTATAGCCCAGCACACGGTTGGCATCCCTCTGTAAACTGGTCAGGTCATAGAGTGCAGGCGGCTTTTCGGATTTCTCTTTGCGTTCTGCCTTTGTGACGGTCGCCAATGAACAACCTTTGCTGACTGCTTCAGCTTCAGACTTTTTCTTGTAGCGTTCACTTGATGCTGTGAACCCGTCCAGTCCGATCTGAACCGTGTAGAAAGATTCGGGCTTGAATGCGGCAATGGCAGCTTCACGCATCACCGCCATGGCAAGGGTAGGGGTCATTACACGACCGACATTTAAGGTTTGCCCGTATAGGGTCGAAAAAAGTCGAGTAGCGTTAATGCCAACAATCCAGTCGGCTCGCTCTCGACACAGTGCTGCTTCATACAAAGCATCATATTCAGTTCCAGACCTGAGATTTTCAAAGCCCTCCTTGATAGCCACATCTTCCATGGACGAAATCCAAAGTCGCTCAAACGGCTTTCTGCACCCGGCTTTATGGTACACCAGACGGAAGATCAGTTCGCCCTCACGACCGGCATCTGTTGCACATACAAGGCTTGCAACATCTTCTCTGGCCATGAGCTTTTTCAGGATATCGAACTGCTTCTTTGTACCATTGGACACTTCATACTTCCAGTCCATCGGGAAGATAGGAAGATCTGCATATGTCCATTTGCTGTACTTGGCATCGTAGGCTTCGGGTTCAGCCAGTTCCACCAGATGACCGACACACCAACTGACGATATAGCCGTTACCCTCGATGTAGCCATCTTCACGCTTGGTAGCACCTAAGACCTTGGCAATACTCTGGGCGACTGAGGGTTTCTCAGCCAATACTAATTTCATTTGCATCTGCTCCTTTCTTTGTAAAAATAAAAGCAGCCACACACCGTAGTGCATGACTGCTATGTAAAACTCTATTCAATTATGGTCAGCGTGAAACTGAAATTTTACTTTTCCTTATATTCATCTGGTATTGCTATTTGAAATGTTTCACACAACAGCATCACATCATGCACATCATTTTTATCGTGTTCATATCCCAAATGAAGCATTACCTGACTCAATGGTTCAATACAAGAAACAGTTATATCTCCAACTTTTCCAATACCGGAAAAAGTTTTTGATGGAAATATATCTCCCTCATAAACAATTCCGTCATCTGTAAATTCAAAACAATGTAAATCAATGATTCTTTGTTTATCATCTTTCCAGACAGTATGACCATCCGTTGTATAATCAGTATTTACTTCCTCAAATCCATGCTGCTTAATCACATAAATATAATCATGATAATGTTTCAGTTCAACAAACAAATCAATATCATTGTGTATTCTTGATTCTCTTTTAAGAAGTGCATCAACACCCCATCCGCCATCTAAATATACTTTAATTTCGTTTTGCAAAGCATATTTTATAATTTCACATGCATCTTCTGTACGTACCATAATCTATCCTCCAAATTCAAATCTTTGTATGCTTTCCAACTCACTAAAAGCCTGAAATTTGTCAGTCTTTCATCCTTTTTGTTATCAATCACCAATTAGCTGTAATCCATTAGGATTTAGCTGATATATTTTATCGCACACCTCTTCAATATACTTTCTATCGTGAGAAATGCTAATGACAGCCCCCGGAAATTCTCGGAGCATTTTTCTTATTACCGGACCGGACAATGGTGAAAAATTTCTTGTCGGTTCATCCAGAATAAGAACATTTGCACCACTTAAGCTCATCCTCAAGAGAAGCACTTTCGCCTTTTGTCCGCCTGATAACTCCCGAATCGGATGCTCCATTTCATCTGGTGTGTATTTAAGTGAACCAAGGTATGTTCTAATTCTTGTACGCTCTTCTTTATCTCCTGTTTTATCAAGGTAATCAACCGGTGTAACATCCAAATCCAGCAGGTCTTCATAAGTTTGAGGCATATATTCTGCTTTAATGTCATTCCGATTTAGGAGTTCTTCCGCTATCTTTTTTAGAAGAGTCGTTTTTCCTGCCCCGTTGGCTCCTATCATACAGATTTTTTCTGAACCTTTTATTTTTAAATGAATTCCTTCTGCTAAAATTCTTTTGCCATCCGGAGTCACAAGCTTTGAAAGTTCATATTCTATGACCGTTTTTCCTGCGGGAATGTGTGAGTTTTCATCCCCTAATTTGACAAAGATTGCTTCTTCCTGTTCCGGCATCTGAGTCATATTTTCATCTTCTTTTTCAAATCTTCGTTCCATTGCCTTAACCGTATGCATTTTGTCCTTTAAGTTTTTGGCAACAGACGGTGCTTGTCTGGTACAACTTCTTAATGCACCTTGTACACTCTGCATAACTCTTTGATATTTTTCATCGCGAATCTTTTTCTCCCTACGGTCACTCAGTGCCCGCTGTTTTTGGATTTCAAATTTATGAAGCCGTTCTTCCACATAGCGTCTATAGGGAAGCTTTGCCACGGTATATCTCGCCTTTGTTTTTCGTATAATCTGCTCGATATGTATCACCATGTTGGCAGTACGCTCTATCAGCGTTTCATCGTGTGAAATAAAAAGCACAATGTGCTTCCAGTCATTTATGATTTTTTCCAGTAATGTAAGCGTCGCAATGTCGATGTCATTGGAAGGTTCGTCCAACAACAGCACAGAAACATCGCGAATGAAAAGCCTCATAAGTTGTGTCTTGACTTTTTCGCCTCCTGAAAGACTACCCATTGTCTGGTTACTGTAGAAAAAATCATTTTTCATTCCAAATTTTCCCGCAATAACAGACAATTCTTTAGGCGTTTTCTCCCAGAATATTTCCTCTTCAGAAAAATATTCGTATATTGTTTTTTCCTTATCTTCATCGAGCATCTCCTGCGGAAGATAACCAAGACGTTCGTGTCCCATTATCCTTTCCCCATCTGCTTCTATATAGTTTTCTACAAGCGACGGATTGTATATCCACTTCATTAATGTCGATTTCCCATTTCCCTCTTCTCCAATAATAACTGCCTTATCTCCATCATTTAGCACAAGGTTGAAATCATTAAGAATTATTCTCAGGTCTTTTTTATGTGTTAAATTTAATTTTTTTATCTGCAACATTAAAGTTTCTCCTTTTCGAAGTCTGAGCCAATTATTATTTTGAACACACAAAAACGAGTCTTTTTTGCATACGCAAAAATAGACTCGCTAAATAGACCCTTATTTCTTTTCCAAAAGGAAAACAAAGGAAATGCCTCTTGCGATAATCCAACTTAAGCGTACACAAAACAAACCTATTCTCTACAGGCTCAATAACTATATGTGTCTTACTTAAATCAAATTATCTATTAATCATTTCCTCACCTTACACAAAATGTGCCTTTCTTTCTTCTAATGGCAATACTATCATACTGTATTTTTTGTGTCAATACATTTCACCTTATGGAAGTGCAAATTCAAATTTTCATGTGTTCGACAAACTGGAATCTGTTGTGTTCTTATATATAGATGAAATATCATTTCTCCTCAGGTAATAGTTCTTCTACATTCTCCTCAATCACTATAGAACTCTCAGAATGTTTATAACTGTTAAACGAAATCATACTCACCATCACCCAGATTATATTTGCAACAATAATTGCCAACAGTATAATCCCAATGGTTCTCCAAATCTTTTTGCTACGTCTATTTTTAATGGCTAACTGTTCACTAATCTTAGCGAGTTGCTCTGCTACTTCATTTTTACTGTCCTCTTGTTTAATATCGGCACCAAGTAATTCGCTTACACTCACTTCCAATACCTCTGCAATATGAGAAAGCACATCTGCGTCCGGTACTGACAATCCTTTTTCCCATTTGCTAACTGTCTGTCTAACAACATTAACTTTTATCGCCAATTCTTCCTGCGTATAACCTTTTGTTTTTCTAATAGTTTTTAAATTTTCGCTGAACATTTCGTGACCTCCCGGTGTTTTGATGTTCACATTCTACACCACTTTCCGCTGTTGCCACAAGCAACGCAAAATAACATTGTCGTATTTACTATGTTGTAATATAAAAATCAGAATTTATCATCTCTAAAACTTCAAAGTTTCTTGTGCTAATCATAGCACATTAACCTCAAAAAAGATAGTAGCCACTATGTAAAGGCAATCCGAAGATTGCCCCAGGCATCATGCCTGTTCCTTGTTATACGGGTTCATTGTCCTCGTCGTCAGCGATGAAGTCCACATCATCGTCCTCGTATTCCTCGCTGTAGCCATAGTCCTCATCATCGTCTACATAGTCCGCATCCGGGTCAGGCTTCGCAGCTTCTTTTTCCTTTTTCTTTTCCTGCATCTTCTTGAATACGAAAAAGCCACCGCCGCCGATCAGAGCTACCATTACCAGAACAGCAGGCATCATGTTGGTCTTAGGCTTCTCAGGTTCAGGCTCGACCACATCAGGCTCAGGCTCTGTCACATCGGGTTCGGTTGCAACGGGAGTATCCTCCACAGGCTCGGTGTACTTGGCAGCTTCTTCCTCGCTCATCAGCATAAGCAGATCAGCTTCGTCAACCTGATTCAAGAAGTGGACAGTCTCGTTGCCCTCATCGTCACGGTCGATGATGATATAAAAGTAGTTGCCATTCTTCGTGACCGCAGTGATGAACTGCTTGCCATCTTTGTCAGGAGAACCGATGTCGTCCACTAAAGTCAGATTGCCGTCAGGAGTAAGGGCAGGTTCGCTTGTATCGGTGTCCATGTTCTGCATGAACATACTCATAAACATCATGAGGAGCGCCATATCCATTTCGCTGTTCTGTTCAGCTTTCTCAATCAGTTCCAAATAGTCGCTGTGAACGTATCCATGCTTTTCGGGAACAGTGATCTGATACCAGTCGCCCTCGACACCGACCACCACAACTTCCTCGCCGGGACGAAGCTGGTCGATGATTTCATAATTCATGCCTGCGCCGGTACGCACATTCAGACGGGAACCGTTCGTTACCACCTTGCCGGTTCCCATGCTGTCATCTTCAGTTTCCTCGGCATCGTAAGTCCATTCCTCACCGTTGAAAGAGAAAACCACCGTGCCATCCTCATTGACAGTCACGGTGTACGGAACTTCATCTTCGGAAGTCTGCTCCTCGGTCTCCTCAGTTTCCTCAGGAACAGTCTCAACGATTTCGGCATCGGGAATGGCGGCACTCTCATCAGAGTAGGCAAAAGCCGTAGTCGAGATAGTACCCACACACATCACAAGCGCCAGCAATGCGGCACAGAGTCTCTTAAATTTCATTCTGCATTTCCTCCTCATTCATGGAATTGATAGTTTCAGGCTTCGGAACCATGTCCGCAGCAAACATACGGAGCAGTTCGGAAAGCTGATCGGGGTTCAGGTTCGCAGCGTGAACCAACTCGTGGATCTCAGAGTTTTCTTCTTCACGGTATCTGCGTTCCAGGTCTTTTACTTTGGCATCCCATTCAGCTCGCTTTCGGCGGGCTTTCTCAAGGTCAGCGCCAATTCTTTCTAACTTTGCACCCAATAGAAAATCCTCCTTAGTTTCTGATTCTGCCGAAGCAGTAAAAATGCGACTGCCAGTAACTCGTTTCGATAGAAGCATAGGAAATCGGGTTTCCGCAATGGATCATCATTCCGTTGCCTACATAGATACCAACATGGGATGCACCGGAGGTATCATAAGTGCCTTGGAAGAAAATCAGGTCTCCCGGCTTTGCGGAGCTACGAGGAATAATGTCGCAGACGCCCATCAAACCGTTTGCAGTCAGTCTGCCGACGCTCCAACCGTTTCCACAGTGATTGATAACCCAAGAAACAAATCCAGAGCAGTCAAAGGAAGTGGAAGGGCTACTGCCACCCCAAACATAGGGGTATCCCAGATATTTTTCTGCTTCACGAATCATATTGGCAAATCGTGTGTCCGTCAGAGCTTCGCCCGGAATGTCATAGTCGGTGTACTCACCGGTCACGGCATAAATGTCATCACCGAAAATGTCGGGTCTGTTGCCGTTGGTCTGGAGCAATACTGCGTAACGCTCCATTTCGTCCTCAGACATACCGGAACTGCCGATAACACGGTTCAGACCTTTGTTTTCCAGTTTCACATTCAGGATATAATACTCATACTCGACCTCGTATTCGACTTCGACTTCATATTCGTATTCCTCCTCAACGTACTCACCAAGGTCAGAATCCCAGACCAGTCTTGTGCCGGTTTCTGTCTCCGTGCGGGTCTCTGTTCGTGTTCTGATTTCTACTTCTTCCGTCAGGGTCAATTCATATTGCTGCTCAAACAGCCACTCTAAAGTGCTTTGAACTTCCTCACGGGTGTAGTCCTCAAACTTCACTGTCAGATATGCCGCAAGCTCATACGGATTGTGGTTAATTTCATCAAGGTCATAACGGTACTCGTCATAACCGCTATGGGTACGCTCGATGTTGTTGATCTTACTTCGCAAGGCTGCTTCCAGAGCCTTGTAGTCATTGTCTGCTCCGATGATGTCCTCATCTTCAGCAGTATAGGAAGTACCCAGAAGCACCTGTGTTCCACCCTGGAACATGGCAGTACAGGACGAGAACATACTGGCAATAATCATAAAAAGCAGTCCGCCTGCCAGAACGAACAGGATAGCTTTGGAGTGCGTTGTAGCAAACTCTGTTGCTTTCTCTGTAATTGTCTTGGCTCCCTGGGCTGCTTTTTCTGTTGCCTTGCCTGCACCCTTGGTTGCAGACGCCGTAGTAGAAGCCGTATTCTTACCGGCTTTTGCGGCAGCATATTCTTTCTTAATCGCCTGTTTCTGTTGCCAACGGGAGAAGGGGTTGGAACTGGCTTCGGGATTATCCTTTTTGAACTTCTCATAAAGAACATCCACATTGGCTTTGTCTGATTTCTGCACCAACTTATCAGCCTTGTCATGGGCTTTCCGTTTGTGGCTGTACACAGCATGATCGACGGTGTAGGCAGTGGATTCCACTGCCTTTGCCATTTCCTGTGTGGACTGGACACCGACGTTATCATCTTCGTATTCGGATACTGCCTGATGCGCCTTGGCTGTGACACTTGCTGCGGCTCCACGGGTTGCAAGCTGTTTTGCTCTGGACGGACGTTCTGCAACTTCTTCAAAGGTTGCTTTCTCAAAACGGAGCTTTGCTTTGCGGGAACCGGCGGCATCTGTTTCCAGACGCAGTTTTGTAGTGGTCTTTTTAGAAGCTAATTTATCTACCGCTTTCTCTGCTTTGTCAGCCGCCTTATCAGCACGACCGGCAGCTTTCTTTACATGAGAATCGGCAAGATCATCTTCGGTAAAGCGGAGACGGGTAGTTTTCTTAGCCATACGTTATGCCTCCTTTTCAGCCACCACCTCGTTCAGCTTCGTGGTCATAATGCGGTAGAGTTCCGTATCGGTCGGGAATCTGTCAATGAACGGCAGAATAACATTGCCGTAGAACAGAAGTCCTTCGCCCTCGCCGGAGTTGGTTACATAGGACAGCTGATGGGGAGAAATGTTCAGACGCTGCGCCAGAATGCTTCTGTCCTCACTTGCCTGATTCAGCATATAGATGAAGTCAGAGTTTTCGAGGATATTTGCAATCTCAGGGGAGCGAAGCAGGTCTTTAACATTCTGGGTGATGCCAGTTGGCAGACCGCCCCATTTTCTGAAACGCTTCCAGATTTCTACGGAGTAGGTGGCTGTCTGTTCTTCCTTCAGAAGCAGGTGGAACTCGTCGATATAATATCTTGTGGACTTACCAGCGCTTCGGTTGGCAGTAACACGACCCCACACCTGATCCTGAACAATCAGCATACCGATTTTCTTCAGCTGATTGCCAAGTTCCTTGATGTCAAAGCAGACCAGACGATTCTGAATGTCTACATTGGTTCTGTTGTTGAACAGCTTCAAGGAACCCTTAACGTAGATTTCCAGAGCAGTCGCTACATGGTGGGCTTCCTTTTCGTCCTGCTTGAGAAGTGCATTATACAAATCCTCAAGGATAGGCATATTCTCAGGAACAGGATTGTCGAAATACTTCTGGTAGATCTGATGCACACAACGGTCGATAACCGTCTTTTCGATAGGCTTCAAGCCATCCTTACTGCCCATAATCAACTCGCAAAGGGAAAGAATGAAGTCTGCTTTCAGAGCTACCGGGTTATCATCCTCAGAGTAGTTCAGGTTGATGTCCATAGGATTGATATAGTTGGTACTGGAAGAACTAATCTTCACGACCTGACCGTTGAACTTGTGAACCAGAGCCGCATATTCTGCTTCCGGGTCGCAGATGATAATGTCATCATCGGTAACGAGGAACGCATTGGTGATCTCACGCTTTGCGGAGAAGGACTTACCGGAACCAGGAGTACCAAGGATGAGTCCGTTGGGATTCTTCAGTTTCTTTCTGTCCACCATGATGAGGTTATTGGACAGAGCGTTCAGACCATAGTAGAGGGTTTCTGCACCATTCTGGAACAGTTCCTGTGTGGTGAACGGCACAAAAATAGCCGTGGAACTGGTGGTCAGACCACGACGAATATCAATCAGGTTCTGTGCCAAAGGCAGGCTGCTCATCAAGCCCTGTTCCTGTTGGAAGTCCAGTCGGCGCAGATTGCAGTTATGCTTCTGGGCGATGCTCTGAGCCTGGAACACATTGTTTTCAAGCTCCTGTTCGGTACGGCCTGTGTTCATCACAAGGAACGTCACCATGAACATTCGCTCATTCTGGCTCTGCAACTCTTTCAGAAGCGCCTTGGCGTCCTTGCCGTAAGTGGCAAGGTCAGAAGGGATGATGTCCATGTCGTAACCGGAACGTACAGCCTTTTTCTGTTCCTCAATCTTGGAACGGTCAAGCTCCGTAATGGTTCGCTTGATGGTCTTGATTGCCGCAGTCTGGTCTACTGACTGGATGTGCATAGTCACGATTTGGCTGGACTCCATATCCAAAAAATCCGCAAGCATACGGTCACTCAGGTCAGAAGCTGTGATTGCCAGATAAGACATGGAACCGAAGATGTTGCCCATCTGGAAGGTTCGGTTTGTCTTAAAGGCAAATGCCGTAGGTGCGATAAAGTCCTTTACAGACAGACCGGACTCAACAAGGTACTTCCAGTCAAAGAAGAACTTGTCGTTATCGCCCATGTGGAACATAGAATGCATCAGTCGAAGTCGTTCCTTGCCGTTCATTGTTGCAGCAATGACACCCAAACGACGGAAGTTGTTGAGCAGGTCGTTTTCGATGTGGTTCAGTCTCGGCTTTGCCTGTCGCATGGAGTCTGCTTCGATACCGAATGTCAGGTATTTGGTCTTTGTCAGACCGTTATTGCCCTGAGACAGCTGCTTTTTCAGCATCTGACTGTACTCGGCACGGACGGAATTGAACGCATCCTTACGGAACGGAATGCGGATACTCTTTTCAAAGCTCTCTGCATCGGTACTCATATTCATAAAGGACAGTTCAAAGTGGATGGAACTATCGAAGAAATTCAGGAAGCTGCACCACTCATCAAAGATGGCGGTTTTATCTTCCTGCTGTGCCAACTGATAGTTGATGTCCTGGAACTGAATGGTCTTAGTATAGTAGTTGTCGGTGACTCGGCAGATGCCGTCAGGGAACATTCTCTGGAAGGGAATGGACTGCTGGGCAGTCTGCGGTACACCATTGTCTTTCTTGGCTCGCTCCACAACAGCCTTAATCTCTCTCTGCTGTTTGCGATTCAGATTTGCAGGCATTTTTACTTCTCTTGCTTGTGTTTTCTTCTTGAAAAACAATTCGCTCTACCTCCTTTTCGAGTTGATACTGACGCATCAGAGCGTCATAGTAGTTGTTCGTCTTGTAGAGACGAACCTTGGGACGAATGAATTTTGCCTGAATGAATTGCCTTGCGATTACCTCCAAGGGCTGACCGTCCTTTTCGTACATTGCCAAAAAGAACAGGGGCAGCATGACGATAATCATGGTCAATGCGGCAAGGCTGACATTTCCCGAACTTTTGACTAAAAAGAACAACGGCACTCCAATGAGCGCCGCCGCACCGAAACAAATCAGCTGTCTTTTGGTCAGATTGAAAAATACTTTGGTTTTTACCCTCGTTAGGTCACGGGGTACAGGGATATATGCTGCCAACTAATTCACCTCCATTTCTGGCAGATCCACGCTGTCGGGAGCTTCGTTTCCCCAGACATCCCAACCATCGGTTTTCTGTCTGGCAAACAGTTCAATGCGTGGAACATCACCCATAAGAGCCACAATGCGGTCTCTGGTCTCATCAGGTTTCTTACTGTGCTGTTCTATGGGAGACATGATGATTTGATGAACTGACTTGGACTGTCGCTTCGGACTGCCTTTTGTAGCAATAATGCAAAGTTCCGCATTTGCTCTTGTCCAGTAGCCCATACCCCAGAACAGGGATGGAGATTTCTTGTTCCGCTTGACCCAGACAAAAGCGACACTCTTATAAGTGAATCCCCATGATTCGACCACATCCCATGCTTCTCGAAGCAGAGGGAATGTGATCCACATGAACAGGGCGCAGTCCTTATCAGCCAGTTCTCCAACCGGGAGCGCCTTTATATCCTCAAGGCTCATGGTGGAATAATGACTTTCTGCGGAACGACCTTTGCCTTTATCACTCCATGCTCTGTATGCCCAGGGAGGGTCGGCATAAATGACGTTGTATTTCTTCATGCCAACCTCCTTAATGGACAGAGAACACGCTCTTGGCAAGTGCGCCTGTCTTGAACAAGGTGAAACACAGAAGAACTGTGTACCCCATGACACCCCAGATAGAAGCGATGATGTCCTCGGAAAATGCAATCGACTGAACCAGTACCGCATAGATGCCGACACAGATCATAATGAGGAAGCCCTGGAACCCAATGGCGAACAGGGATCTCAGATAGTTCTGTCCGATGTTGCTCTGTTCTCTGTTTCCGAAAGTTGAGAAAGGAATAGGAGCAAGGCTGACCATCAGGTAAATCTCGATCATACGACCGTAGACAATAACGAAGATGATGATTGCCAGAGCAGACATTGTGACCTGCACAATAAAGGATTGCAGGAACAATCCAAGCAGAGGACCGAGTTCCATTGCCATCAGCGTATCTTCCATGCTTTCAAGTGCCGACGCATCTATGGCTGTGTCTCCGGCGATTATACCTGCACTGGCATTGATAACGTGCTGTGCCACATCGAAAACAGCCATTGTGATATTGAATGTGTTGGTGATCAACATGACCGCAACAAAGGTTTTGAACACCCACTTGAAGAATGTCCATGTCTCAAAGTTCGCCAGATTGTTGTGGTCAATAATCATTTGAATTAGCTCATAGCAGGCTATGAAGGTTAAGATCAAACCCGCTATTGGGATAATCACTGACTCGGAGATGTTGCGTACCATGGCAAAGACACCCGGCGAAAAAGCCGCCGGGGTCATGCCAACGGAGGTTGCTATCTCGCCAACCTGGTTGTTGACGGACTCAAACATCCCCGACAGATTACCCACGATGGCTGAAACGAGCATTTCTTTCAGCCAATCTGTTATCTGTTGGAGTATGCTGTCCAAAGGCGATTACCTCCTTGTTGTTGATTAACCGAACAGACCGGAGAGCAGAGGTACAAGGGTCGTACCGATGAGAGCCACACCGCCGCCTGCCATCAGCTGCTTCATACCCTGAGACTTAGCACCGGGGTTGTCATTGCCGTAGCCTTCGAGCAGGTTGATTGCACCCCAGATGCCGAGACCTGCGCCCAAGGCGATAACGAGAGTCTGAAGAACGGTTACTGCGCTGTTGAAAAATGCCATAAATTTTTTCCTCCTTGATTTGAAAAAGATTTTGTTGTGCCTGTTCCATCTGTGCGCATCAAACGGGTGAGGGCATAAAAATAGCCAGACTTCTGGTGATCAGGCAGAAATCTGACTATGTAAAGGCAGTTTTCACTGCCGCTATATTCATTTTGTTATTTTTATGTTTGCTCTTTTTCTGATTTTGCGGAGGGCTTTGCTGATAATCTGCCGGATACGCAGTTCCGACACATCAAATTCATCAGCAATTTGCTTGCGGGTCAGCTTGTTTTCAATGTAGTACATCTGAATGACTGCACGTTCTCTTTCTGTCAGATGGTCATATTTCAGAACATCTTCGGTAACTCCATCCACCTGTAAATCGTGAAGAATATTTTCTGGATAATTTCTTTTTCTTGCCATGTTTCTTTTCCTTTCCATTCCAAATTCATATAGGCATCTATATGTAAACGGGCAGCTTTCGCTACCCGCCGAGTGCGTATCACTCGTTTTCTGTATTAACCGAACAGACCGGAGAGCAGAGGTACCAGAGTGGTGCCGATGAGAGCTACACCGCCGCCTGCCATCAGCTGCTTCATTCCCTGAGACTTAGCGCCGGGATTGTCATTGCCATAGCCTTCGAGCAGGTTGATTGCACCCCAGATACCGAGACCTGCGCCCAGGGCGATAACGAGAGTCTGAAGAACGGTTACTGCGCTGTTGAAAAATGCCATAAATTTTTTCCTCCTAAATTTGAAATGCTTTGTTGAAATGAAAAAAGCCCTCCGAGATACCGGTAAACCGGACGGAGGGCAAACACATGGGAATTATTCAGTTACAATCATATTTATCACCACCACCTTTCAGAGAAAAGAAAATGGTCAGCTTTCCGTCTTTTCACGGTTCAGCAAACCATCTCGTGCCTGCGCAATTTTGTGGATACGGCTACTCAACTGTGCAATCGTAGCGTTGATTTCATGCTGATTGTCTGCGTAGTAATAACCATCAAGATCACTGCAAATAGGTTCTCCTTTGCAGCGAAGGGAATTGACCATTTTCCTGATCTCAGTTCCCTTTACATGAAAAACGGTCTCAAGCGTTTTGCTTGAAACCGGATTGTTAGCTCCCCTGAAATTCTTTGCAAGATATTCGCAGAAGGCTTCTTCGATATTCGTTTTCTTAGCCTTATCCATTGCTCCTCCTTTAATCGGCATCGACTACTACATATTCATCACCTGCCTTTAATTTCAGCCTGCGACTAAGGAACTGTTCGATGTTGAACTCATTCTTTTTGTCGTAGTCTGAGGTGTACTTATAGTTCGGATGCTGCGTCAGGTCATATTTGTCAGACTTGAACGGTCTGACACCACGCAGCTGTAAGATGCACTTACCACCATCCAGAACCGCCAGTTCATCCACAGATGCAAGGTCTTTGCCCAACTTCTGATAGTTCATACCATAAGAGGGGCTGTTACCTCTGGTGTTGGAAGTGTTGTAAGTGTCGATGGTTTCTTTACCCAGAGCCTGATTTAACTCTTTCAGAGTGGTCGGCTCAGAGCCACCCAGGAACACACGGGAATCCATGTTGCCGATGATGGTATCGGCATTGTCCTTATAAATCGCCTTTAACTGCGACTGTGCCTGAAGCACCAGACAAGCGGAAATCTCACGGCTTCGGATGGTCGCAACCAATTTCTCCAGATTAGGAATCTGTCCGATATTTGCCGCTTCGTCGATCAGACAGCGTACATGAACCGGCAGTCTGCCACCGTACACATCGTCTGCCTTTTCGCAGAGCAGGTTGAACAACTGGGTATAAATCATAGAAATCAAGAAATTAAAGGTCGCATCCGTATCTGACATGATGAGGAACAGCGCCGTTTTCTTGTCTCCGAGAGTGTCTAACTGCAATTCGTCATAGGCTGTGATGTCTCTGACCTCCTGAATATCAAAGGGAGCCAGACGAGCGCCACAGGAAATGAGAATACTTTTTGCAGTCTTCCCGGCAGCTAATTTGTATTTTTTATATTGGCGAACTGCAAAGTGATTTGGCTTTTTCTTTTCCAGAGCTTCAAACATCAAGTCCACCGGATTCTGGAACTCCTCATCATCTTCACGCACTTCCATTGCGTTTAGGAACTCAATCAGAGTGGAGAAGTTCTGTTCCTCGACCGGAGCTTCGTAGTGGATATATCCAATCAAGGCACAATACAGAAGGGTTTCTGCTTTCGTCCAGAACTCGTCACCGGCTTTTCCGTCGCCCTTGGTATTGGCAATCAGCGTAGTCACCAGTTTCAGAATGTCTTTTTCTGAATGGATATAGGCAAACGGATTGTAGTGCATACTCTTTCGGAAATTGATGGTGTTGAAAATCTTGATGTCATAGCCATGCTTCAAAAGGGCATTGCCACATTCGATAACGATGCTTCCCTTGGGGTCTGTGACAACATAGCTGCTGTGCATCTGGAGCAGATTAGGTTTTAACCAGAACCTTGTTTTACCGGAACCGGAACCGCCGATAATCAGTACGTTCTTATTTCTGGCATTGGCGGGATTCTTTGGTCTATTGGACATCATCAGTCGTTCCGTTTTGGTCAGAATAATGTTGTCCTCAAACTTTGGAGCCATGAATGGCTCAATGTCCTTGGCAGTACCCCATCGGGCAGAACCGTATTCCTCGTTGTGTCTGTACTTCTTAGCGTTTTTGCCTTTCAGGTAGACCGCAAGGCGAAGTGCAACACCACAGACGATGCCTACCATCAAATCCAGTGGGTGAAAGCTCGGCAAAGGATTACTCAGTGCCACCGTGAAGGTGCTAAAAAAGCCGAGGAGTTTCGCAGACATATCTGCACCCTCGGCTAATCGCCACGCTTCACCTAAGTTGGTTGCGAACAATCCCAAAATGATATACGGGATGTTCAGGATCAGGAGCTTTTTGATTTTTGTCTTATCCATTACAAATCACGCTCCTGTTTCTTTTCACGAACCTTCTTAGGAATGGCAGCAACAATTTCTTTGAACTTCCTCAGCTGTTCCAGAACGCTCGGCTTTTTATCCTTCGTTAATGCTCTTGCCTGATGTTCCTTGCAGATGGCATCCAGTGCATCTGCATCTTTGGAACGAACAAAGACAAGATAACGGGGAGGATCTACGGACTTATCTTTTCTTACGGCAAAGTCCACGCCGTATTTCTTGGCGAGTCGCTCAAAATCTTTAATACCGCTTTTGTCGATCTCAACATTGGTTGCACCCTGATTCTGAGCCAACAGCTGTTTCACAGTCTGTTTTCCGTGAACACCAGTGTCTTTTCCTTTCATCGCCTTAACTTTTTCTCGGTGCTGCAAATACTTGCGAATACCGGCGACGACACTTCGGCCTGTCAGCTTCGTCGTGCTGATAGCCAGATTTATCGTTCTATTTTCAACTTCCTCCTGCATGAATCATCACCTCCTGCAAGCAGTAGAGTGAAGGTTATCGTGCCATATCCCTTCGGTCGTAATACAGATTGCCCTTGGCGACTGCCGCATGGCTGATAATCTTGATATTACCGGCTTTCTGGTTCTCAAGAGCTTTCTGATACCCGACTTCACCCAGGAACAGGCGGTTTCTTTCGCCTTTGTATCCCACAGGAGATTCATTGGTCAGCACATCGAAAATAATCATGTGCTTGGTATTCTCGTCGAAACGAGCCAAGTCCAGATAGGTGTGACCCTTGTATTCTTTTGCTCCATCCAGGATACGGCGACGCTCCATCAATTCTCCGATGGTCGAACTTCTTTTTTCCATTGTCCCTCCTTACAGCGAATCTCTATCGTGACTGCTTTTATGAGGGATAGGAGCATCTTTGGCAGGTGCATCTGCTTTCTTCACCTTATCATCAGGCAAAGGCAGAGCCATAATACTGCGTCCCATGCGGACAAACATTTCAGGCTGATGGAAGTGTTCTTCAAACTGCTTCATCAGTTCAGGGGAAAGAGAGGAAAAATCTTCCTCGCCAAGACCAACAACCAGAAAGTCACCTGCGATGATGTCGTACATATCACCATCTTCGTCACGCAAAGCACGGTTCAGGTCTTTTCCTGTCAGCTTGGCTTCTTCGTCCATCACCAGAGCTACCGGCTCCTCGAAAGGATAAACAGCCTGAATATAACCACCAACGGCTTTCTGCAAGTCCTCTAATTCACAGCCGACCTGCACCGCCTGGGGATACATATTGGGTCTAACCAGAAGGACATCCATCATAGGAGCCTGTTCCTTCTGAATCTCACGTTCTGCCTGAGTGCCAAACTGAACGCCGGTGAAGTTCTCGGCATCCAGAATATGCTCGGAATTGTAGTAGGCGTCTTTAACCTGTTCTTCCGCAGCATCACGGGACTCAGCCTGCACCGTAACGGTTTTTTCCAAGGTCTCTGTGATTTTTACATCATATTCCTTCAAGTTGTATTACCTCCATTTCTTTGAGAATAAGAAAAGCGACTATCCATGAACCTCTTACAGTTCATAAATAGTCGCTTCATGTTCCCACTGAGGAACACAGATGGATTCCAGTTCTTCAATCAGTTCCTCAGGAGTAAAGAACAGGTCATCTCTGTTTTCAAGTTTCTTCTTGTACGCACGATACTCCGTGCTATAACCGGTTTCCTCGGAACCAATCGACATCGCCACACAACGAACAATAGAGAAGGACATATCTTCCATAAGCCACAATTCGGTTTCGTATGTGGTGGTGATTTCATCCAATGTTGCCTGCTCCACATCGGAAATAATCAGGCAAGCTCTCTGATCGAAAAGCTCTACACCACGATAATCAAAGGATTTTTCATATCCTCCGGTTACAGAATACTGATAAACCGTCTGCATCATATCTCTCAATGCGATGCAAACCTCAGGCAAGCAAAGCCCACCGGCATAGCCGATTTCATCCTCGTCAAAACCCAGATAGTCAGAGGGTTCATACAACTCAAACAATCCTGCGATGGCTTTGCTCATTTCTTCTTCGTTAAACATTGGTTTTCACCTTACCTTTCCATCGATTTCTCTCGTTTTTTCTGCCATTGCTCAAGCAGTTGAATGATTTTATCTTCCATCTGCTTGTTGGTGTAGGACTTAGGGAAATACTTTCTCAAGGCATCCGTTTTGAAAGTGACCTTTCCTTGTTCCTCTTTCTTGATTTCATTCATAATGTCGCACATAGCATCCAAAGTACACTCGCCCTCCTGTGCGAGCTTCTTGATTCTCTGTGCCTGAGAAAGAGAAGGGGTGGTCTGTGCGTAGTCCATAGCAGAAAGAAAATCCTGCTGTTCTTCTTTTGCCAGATAGGAAAGCTCCACCGCAGGATTGAACTTGATCTGACCGTTATCCACCATGTCTAACAGTTCAGGAATAAGTTCTGTCAGACGGATATATCGTTGAACCTGTCTGCCGCTTTCGCCACTATCAGCACCTACCAAATCGGCTGCTTCCAACTTCCCGACAACTTGTCGGGAAGTTAAATCCGACCTTTCGCCCTGATGTTTTATAGCATCCAGTTTCATGCTGTACGCAAAAGCTCTTTCGCTTGGCAGAATGGTTTCTCTCTGCAAATTGGCATCGACCATCAAAATAATGGCGGCATCATCGTCCAGATCACGGACAATAACTGGCATGGTCTCTTTACCTGCAATCTCAGATGCACGATGTCTCCTGTGACCAGAAACGATTTCGTAGCCACCATCGGGGTCGGGACGAACAATGGCAGGAGTGAGAACACCGAACTCTCGGACACTCTCAGCCGTTTTCATCATTTCCTCATCGTCCACCACTCGGAACGGATGTCCCTCAAAGGGGTGTAATTCAGAAAGAGGAATTTCCTGCACTCGTTCCTGCTGGGCTTCAGCTCGTGACTGGTCGGTAGAGAAAATGTCATCGTACCCCTTCAAGCTGATGTTTGCGCCTTTTTTCTGCATTGTTTAACACCTCCTTTGTCAGAACTTTATAGGCTTCGGCAACTTTGCCTTTCGGATCGTGCTTAAAGATACTGGTTCCTTCAGCACTGATTTCCTCTGCACGGACAGAACGGGGAATGTCTGTCTTGTATACTTTCAGCTTTCCTCCGTAGTTTTCACGAATAAGATTGCTGATGTCTTTGGAGTAGTTTGTTCTGCTGTCCACCATTGTCAGAAGAATACCTTCAATCTTCAGCTTCGGATTGATTTGTCTTTTGACCTTGTTGACGGTTTCAAGCAACTGCTCCAAACCTTTTGCGGGAAGATACGCCGCCTGAACAGGTATCAACACATTGTCCGCAGCTGCCAACGCATTGACAGTCAGCATACCCAGAGAAGGCATACAGTCCAGAAGAATGAAATCATAATTCTGTCTGACAGTATCCAGGTACTGACGGAGAATAGTTTCTCGGCTCATGGCATTTACCAGAGAAACCTCTAAACCTGACAGTTCTATATTGGCGGGCATATAGTCCACACCTTCGGGATGCTTCAGAATACCTTCGCCCGGAGCAATAGGAGTTTCAGTAATGATCTTTCCCATCATGTCTGAAAGGGTAGGAGACAATTCATCTGGGAATGGATTACCCAGACTGACGGTTAGGGATGCCTGCGGATCTGTGTCTACCAACAGGACCTTTTTGCCCTCCATAGCCAAACCGACACCCAAGTTTTCGGTTGTGGTTGTCTTGCCGGTGCCGCCTTTCTGATTAACTACTGCAATGACAGTCGCTTTTTTCGACAATAATTTCACCTCGCTTTCTTTCGTTTGTGAGCTTCATTTTTACCACCTCCCTCCAAGTTTTCCCGAAGCCATGTCATGCCTTACCAATGCGGAGTAATGGGCATCTATGGTGTACGGGGCATTGTATATCGAAGCAAGTAGGTACTGCTTGATATTACGAATTTCGGTTGTGTTCTCATTAAATCGGTCGATTACAAACCTGATATGCTCAGAATCCAGTTTCATAAAGGTACTTCTAACTATTTCAACGGGCTTATCATCACTGGCAATTCGTATTTGCTTACGGTTGCTGCACATGACTTCAACAATAAGCCTGAGAATCAATTCGATGATTTCTTCATCGTGTCGGAAGTCCTGTTTCAGATATTCAATCTCAAGCTGATCGTAAAAATACTCATAATATCGTTTGAACTCTCCAGTCCCGTCGTCTTCCTTTCCTGAAAAATCGGAAGAAAGGAAAGGATCAGTATCACTAAATTCAGTATATTTAATATCAGTATTATTACCTTGTGCTTTTGACAAATCCTGAATTGTGTTTTGGACAACTCCAGAATTGTCCTTTTGACAATTCAAGAATTGTCTTTCCACAGAGCCTGATATGAAGTTCTTTACATAGATCAGATTGGGTTTCCCAAGTCCCTGACGCTTTCTCTCAATGAGACCACATTTCTTTTCGAGTTCATCTAATAGTTTTACCGCTTTTTTCTCGGCACATCCTAAGGAACCCTTGATTTCTTCAATCGTGAATATGATGTAGACACGACCTTCATCATCAAGCCAGCCATTCCGTGCTGACAAATTCATACGGTCAAGTAAGATGCCGTATAGCAGCTTTGCATCTGTTGATACATTCCAGAAGCACTCCTCCGTAAATAACACTTTGGGAACACGGTAGAATGTGAACAGTTCCGCTTGCTGTCCATAGAAATAATCAAATGTCACGCATTTTCACCACCTCTTTCTGCGGAAAGTATTCTTTCTTGAGAGGGGTTCTGCGGATCGTGGATTCCATCACACCATACGGACAATGAACGAAGTAACAAGAACGGTACTTCCATCGGGGCTGATGATACGAACAGCCTTTGCAGCGTTTCGGGCTATCACAGCGGTTGCGTTCATACTCATACATATCAACGAACCCCCATTTCTCTCATAATCTGCTTGGTACACCAGCCAATACAAGGAGAGTGTCGCCCATAGGGGCAACCATCACATTCTGACTTTGGCTTCGGTGGCACCGAGATTAAGTAGTAGCAGTTTTCTTTGCCCAGACTACAACCCTTTTTATTGTTCTTCCAGAAATAGCAGTAACGGCAGTCGTTTGGTTTGTCTGCGGCATAGACAGTTTTACTCAAAATCGAAACCTCCAATCATTCAGATTTGCCCTTGAATTTGGGCATAAAAAAAGAGCGTTCATCCATCCCCGTGCGAAGGGGCGAATAAACGCTCTATGTAATCATATATTCAGTTATAAGGCGCACCGCCCGGCAAGGGGATGCGCCTGTTGCTTTTCTTTTGTTACATCCGTACTCGCAGTCCGATAATGGAGTCAGTCGGAACGCCGACAAGATACCAACCTTTGCCGCCCCAATCCAACTCTATGCGAGTAGGTTCCCAACGGTTGTTTACAAAGACATCCATGCAGGTGCCGCAATGCAAACCACCATAATAATCTTCCAGACCAAACCGTACATCCATACGGTCAGACTCTGGATCATGTACCAAAACACCTTGCTTCATTTCCTCAGACCTCCTTATACTTTGAGTTTTGCCAGAAATCTGGCATCATATACAAGGTATGTTTTGAAGTGAAAAGTTCTTACCTTTATACATGCTCCGGAGATAATTCAATCTGAGAATTTGGACAAAATCAGCGAAAACCCGGTGTTTTCAAGGCTTCTGAACTTTTGTCCTATTATAACTCAATCATCAATTCTTCTGACTATACCTGTAGCTTTCATACAAAAATTCCTCCATCTTACATTTTCCACATTTATCTGTATCGTTTTGCATAAATGTAGTATCTGTAAAACAGAGGAATTTATACCAGCAAATCAAATTATAATTAATTTTCTGATGCGTTTTTTTATGATTTTTTACTTATACGTTCTGTTAACGCCTGGCCGCAAACTTCGGATTATTCTTCCGATCCAGGATAACCAGGACAACTGCCAGTACTAAAAGACCGGTCAGTGTTCCAATCCAGCCATTCTGCGTAATGCCTGCTGCCAGATATCCGATTACACAGCATCCGGCCACACAAAGTACATACGGAATCTGCGTGGACACATGGTTAATGTGATCGCACTGCGCTCCTGCCGATGCCAGGATTGTCGTATCGGAAATCGGAGAAACATGATCGCCGCAGACGGCTCCTGCCAGAATTGCCGACGTGGAAATTGTCAGCGCATTCATGTTTTCAGCGCCGACTACTGCAAAGGCGATTGGAATCAGGATTCCAAACGTACCCCAGGATGTACCGGTGGAAAATGCCAGACCACAGGCTACCAGGAACATGATGGCCGGCATAAGCGCGCCTACCAGAGCGCTTCCGCCAACGACCGAACCGACATAACCTCCGATATTCAGGTAATCCGCACTGCATATACCGGACAGCGTCCACGCAAGGCACAGGATCATGATGGCCGGAATCATTGCTTTTATACCAATCGTAAAACTTTCGCAGAATTCATTAAAACGGATTACTTTTCTTACAAGATAGAATATGAAGATAAATACCAGCGTGAAGAAGGAACCAAGTACCAGGCTCAGCGCGGAGTCACAGTTGGCAAAAGCCTCCACAATCCCCACTCCCTCCATTATTCCTCCCGTGTACAGCATGCCGCTGATACAGAAAACTATCAGAATAATAATCGGGGCAACCAGATCGATAACCTTTCCGTTCCCTGCAATGGTGACTGCTTCCGCGTCAATCGTCTTTTCCTTTCCCTCTCTCTCCACACGCTCATTATATTTCTTCATTGCCGCAAAATCAAATCCACCGAGGATGATAAAGAGCATGAATATAATAGTAAGGATTGCATAGAGATTAAACGGAATCGTCCGCAGAAACAGGCTGAATCCATCAACACCGCTGTCTTCCGGAAGGGATGAGCCTACGGCCGCAGCCCAGCTGGATATCGGAGCGATAATGCAGATTGGGGCTGCCGTGGCATCGATAATATATGCCAGCTTTGCCCTGGTAATCTTATGCTTGTCCGTAACCGGGCGCATAACTGTACCCACAGTCAGACAGTTGAAATAATCATCGACAAAGATAAGGGAGCCTAAAAACATAGTCGCCAAAAGCGCTCCCCGCCTGCTCTTAATCGAACGTGCCGCCCATTCGCCGTATGCCCTGGATGCGCCTGATTTTGTAATCAGAGCCACTACTATGCCGAGGAATGACAGGAACAGAAGGATATTGACGTTGCCGCCAATCTTATCTCCCATAATGGAAATTACGGTTTCCACCGCATGGACCGGATTCAGCCCGGTAAAAAGGAATGCGCCTGATAGAATACCAATCAGAAGTGAAAGATACACCTCTTTCGTAATCAATGCCAGTGCGATTGCTACGATTGGCGGTATCAGCGCAAATATTGTACCGCTCATAATTATAACCCCCCTGGTTTTATTTCCGCATTTAATGCGAAGTATTTTTCTATATAATAAAACGCCCCGGCGGCTTTGTCCAGCACCCCGGGGCAATTTCTTTCATATTTATGCAATTTTTATGTGTTTTTTAACGTTTTAAACCCCCTGGCCCTGTTCATGCGCCTCTTCATCAGCCATCTCCAGGGCTGTTGCTTCATATTTAGCAAGAATAATACTCTGAATCATATCGCGCGTACCGGAATTGATAGGATGTGCAATATCACGGTACTCACCATCCGCAGCTTTGCGGCTCGGCATAGCGATGAACAGCCCCTTCTCCCCTTCGATTACTTTGATGTCGTGGACTACGAATTCATTGTCCAGCGTGATGGAAACAATGGCTTTCATCTTGCCTTCTTTCTCAATTCTTCTTACTCTTACGTCCGTAATCTGCATAAACCAAACCCCTCTCCCGTCTGTTCTTTATAATGTAAATCTTTCGTTTTTCTCGATGACAATCTTTAAGTTGTCAGGTGTACCGATATGCGTCGTATTGGCACGGATTGTATCCCTGCTCTCCACAATACAGTTCTCGATTACAGTGTTGTCCCCAATATATACGTCGTTTAATATAATAGAATTCTTAATTACACAGTTATTCCCAACATAGACCTTCTTGAAAAGAACTGAATTCTCCACCGTTCCGTTCAGGATACATCCGCTGGATACCAGGCTGTTTCGTATCATGGCGCCCGGATTGTACTTGGCCGGGGGCAGATCATCCACCTTGGAATAAATCTCCGGATATTCTTTAAAGAAGTAGTGTCTTACTTCCGGCTTCAGGAAATCCATATTGGTTTTGTAATAAGCGTCCACGGAAGCGATGTTGTTCCAGTAGGTCGGAAGCTTATATGCATAAATCCTCTTCAGATTCTTATAACGCACCAGAATATCGGTTACAAAATCATATCTGTCTTCCGCCGCGCAGCGTTCAATCAGTTCGATTAGCTGGCGCCTTCTTATCACGTAGATTCCGCAGGAAATCGTATTGGAGGTCGCCACCATCGGCTTCTCCTCAAAATCCGTAATACGGCCGTCATCATTCGTCTTTACAAGACCGAATCTTGTAATATCCACTTCCGGTCCCATATCTTTGCAGACAACCGTGATATCTGCCTTTTTTTCAATATGGTATTCAAGGACTTTATTATAGTCCAGTTTATAGATTCCGTCACCGCTGGCAAGCACTACATACGGTTCATGGCTCTTCTTAAGGAAGTCCAGATTCTGATAAAGCGCGTCTGCCGTGCCTCTGTACCAGTCGCTGCTCTCGGCTGTGATAGTCGGCGTGAAAACATACATCCCCCCCTGCTTTCTGCCGAAATCCCACCATTTGGAAGAGCTTAAGTGTTCATTCAGGGATCGGGAATTATACTGTGTAAGTACAGCAACACTCTGTATATGAGAGTTACTCATGTTGCTCAGAGCAAAATCGACACTGCGGTAGCTGCCCGCGATAGGCATTGCAGCGATCGCCCTCTTGTTGGATAACTCTCTCATTCTCTTGCTGTTGCCGCCTGCTAAAACAATACCAATTGCTCTCATTGTACTCCACCTGCCTTTATTATGTAATCGCCGCTTTCAAGTACTCCGCCGTGGTAATCATCCGGTGTGGTCTCTCCGGAAATCGCCGTATTCCTGCCGATTCTGACTCCGGCCGGAATCGTGGAACGCTCTCCGACTACCACAAGTTCAAACTGATATACCTTCGGATCATATTTGCTTGGTGCCATCTCGCCTTCACCCAGCACTGCTCCTTCTCCTACCGTCACGTCTTCTGCGATAATGGCCTTATCCACAACGGCCCCTGCGCCGATTACGCTTCCTTTCATAATAATTGAATCTCTGACAACAGCTCCTTCTCCGATCGTAACTCCTGCTCCAATCACAGAGTTGCTGATCTCACCATACACTTCCGTACCTTCTCCAATAATACTCCTCTCAATTTTGGAATTCTCGGATATGTATTGAGGCGGAATGATATCACTCTTAGTATAAATCTTCCAGTACTCCTCATATAAGTTAAACTCGGGGATAATATCAATCAATTCCATATTGGCTTCCCAGTAAGACCCCAGGGTTCCAACATCTTTCCAATATCCGTTGTACTCATATGCAAAGATTTTCTTACTCGCCTCGTGGCAGAACGGAATAATGTGTTTACCAAAATCACATCCCGGTTCCTCCGACAGCTTGATCAGAGCATCCTTCAGTACCGGCCAGCTGAAAATATAGATACCCATGGACGCCAGGTTGCTTCTCGGATTATCCGGTTTCTCCTCAAACTCAGTAATCCGGTTATTGTCATCTGTAATGACGATACCAAAACGGCTGGCCTCCTCGATCGGCACCTGCATAGCTGCAATGGTTACATCAGCATTATTCGCTTTGTGATATTCAAGCATTACCTCATAATCCATCTTGTAGATATGGTCTCCGGAAAGAATCAATACATATTCCGGGTTATAATTCTCCATATATTCAAGGTTCTGATAGATCGCATTTGCCGTACCCGTATACCAGTCGCTTCCCTTACTTTTCTCGTAAGGAGGAAGAACAGTAACACCTCCGACATTGCGGTCAAGATCCCAAGGAATACCAATTCCGATATGCGCGTTCAGACGCAACGGCTGGTATTGTGTTAAAACTCCGACTGTGTCTACTCCGGAATTAATGCAGTTACTGAGCGGAAAATCAATAATACGGTACTTTCCGCCGAATGAAACTGCCGGCTTTGCAACCTTCTGTGTCAACACGCCGAGTCGGCTGCCTTGTCCTCCTGCTAAGAGCATTGCAATCATTTCTTTTTTAATCACGATATCACCCCTCGATGCATAGATTTGTGTAGCTATTTATGTGCTTACTATTATAGCACACTTTTCCGAAATAGTGAACAAATTTTTACTAGATTTAGTATTATTTTTGTGCATTTTCCGACATTTTCCGTGTTTCCTTTAATATATTTTTTCAAATCCCCTTCCATATATTTCCTTTTTTCTCGGAAAACCGCTAAAATACAGGAATTTCACGGGAATGTTCTATTTTATTTACTCGGTTCCGGAAAAGCTTAGTCTTCGCTAACTCATGTATTATAATTGAAAATAGCCATGAATTCTTCTGGGAATAAGTGGCACGGCACAGCAGACACAAAACAGGGAGTATCCCCCAGGCTTTTCTATGCCTGAAGGATACTCCCTGTTCATATTGTCTGTTAAGGTACTGAGCCGTGAAACTACATGCATTGAAAAAAACTCACCCAGCCGTTCTGTCAGTTTCCCGGCCTCCTCATCTGTTTATTTTTTTAACTCATCCGGTACTCTCAGCACGGCACCCTGATCGGCAGATGTGACGAGAGCGGCGTATTTTTCAAGCGCCGGTGTTCTCGGTTTGGTAAGCGGCTTCACTTTTGCCAGACGCTCCCTGATTATTTCCTCCGGTACATCTAACTCAAGCCTCCTGTTCGGTATATCGATGATGATTCTGTCACCATCTTCGACTGCGGCAATCGGGCCGCCGGCCGCCGCTTCAGGAGAGATATGGCCGATGCACGGCCCCCTCGTGGAACCGGAGAACCTGCCGTCCGTAACCAGCGCACAGCTCTCATCCATCCCCCTTCCGACCAGAAGGGAAGTTGTCATATGCATCTCCCTCATGCCGGGTCCGCCTTTCGGCCCCTCGTAACGGATAACAATCACGTCCCCTGCCCTGATCCGGTCGTTTGAGACGGCATAGCTTGCATCTTCCATAGAATGGAAAACCCGTGCACGGCCTGTGAACTGGTACATGGACGGCTTCACACCCGATTTTTTAACAACCGCGCCGTCGGGAGCCAGGCTTCCGTACAGTACCGCGATTCCTCCCTCCTCATTTTTAGGCCGGCTCACCGGGTAAATCACATCGTTTTCAACCAGCGGCGTACCGCTCAGATTTTCTGTTATCGTTTTTCCCGTCACGGTCATGTGAGCCGGCTCCAGCCTGTTCTCAATCGCCTTTAATACGGCCGGGATGCCCCCGTTCTCATGCAGGACAGACATCGGATACCGGCCCGACGGCTTCAGATTACAGATATAAGGCACTTTTCTGCTGATTTCGTCGAAGTCCTTCAGGTTCAGCTTAACATCCGCCTCGTTGGCAATCGACATCAGATGGAGGACCGTATTAGTCGACGCCCCCATGGCCATCACGGCGCTGATTCCATTTAGCAGCGCCTCCCTCGTCAGAATCTTCCGGGCCGTCAGCCCTTCTTTTATCATTTCCACCGCACGCTTCCCGGACTGCTTAGCAAAACGGCGTTTCTCTGCCGATACCGCCAGCGCGGTACAGGAATGCGGAAGGGCCAGGCCCAGTATTTCAGCCAGACAGCTCATGGAGTTGGCCGTTCCCAGCATAGCGCAGGTCCCATACGTGGGGAGAGCCCGCTTTTCAATCTCCAGCAGCTCTTCCTCCGTCATTTTTCCCATCTGTGTCTGCCCGATAAATTCCCTCATATCGGTCAGTGTGATAATCTCCTTATCCTTATAGCTTCCGGCCATCATAGGCCCGCCCGGAAGAATGATTGCCGGAATATCCACTCTGGCGGCAGCCATTATCATTCCCGGCACAATCTTGTCGCAGCCGGGAAGCATCACCATTGCGTCAAAATGATGGGCTTCAATCATCATTTCTATCGCATCCGCTATATTCTCCCTGCTGGGCAGCGGATAACTCATGCCGCTGTGGCCCTGGCAGATGCCGTCGCACAGCGCAATTGTATTAAATTCTCTTGGGATACCTCCCGCCTCCCAGATTCCCTGTTTCACATGTTTTGCAATCTCCCGCAGATGGATGTGTCCGGGCACCATCTCTGTAAAGGAATTGACGACGGCTATCAACGGTTTATGAAGGTCGTCCGTGTCAAGGCCCGTGCTGTACAACAGCGCCCTGTGCGCGGAACGTTCGATTCCATTGGTCAGCTCGCCGCTTTTATAGCTGCTGTATTCAAATTTCGATTCATCCATGCCTGCTTCCTCCTTCTTTCTTCTTACTTCTCTCTTCTTATTAAATAATATACCTCAGCAGCAAACCAATATCAAACAAGTATATTTTGAATATAAACAATATTTATCTTGTATTTCACAATTTTACATGATACACTGATCCGTAAAGTCAGTATGAGCAGAAGATTAATCCGCGTTAACGGCGGGTATGATTTAGAAAGGAGAAACTCTTGCAAGCCAACCAGGAAATTTTTTTGTTAGTTGCCGAAGAGATGAGCATCAGCCGGGCGGCTCAGCGCGCCTTCGTCTCGCAGCAGTGTGTCAGCGACCATATCAAACGGATGGAACAGAATTATGGCGTCCGGCTTTTTACAAGAAAACCTCGTTTTCAGCTTACGGAGGCAGGGCAGTCCATGCTCCACTCCCTTCAAAAGATTCAGGCGATCGAGAGCAGCCTTTTGGACAGTCTGGCAAAACGGGCAGGGGGAATGAAGGGCAGCTTCACCATGGGAATCAGCGCATCCCGCGCTCAGATTTTCCTGCCCTGGGTGATTCCGGAATACTCCCGAACCTTTCCGGAGGTGGAGATCCGTTTCCTCATGAACGATACCGTTGTCCTGGCCGAAAGCCTCCGGAAAGGAAACCTGGATCTGTTTCTGGGTGTCAATACCCCATACGGCGAGGATCTGAGCTTTACGCCTTTATGCCGGGATGAGCTGTGTTTTATGATATCCGACGGACTGTTAAAACGCCGTTTCGGCAAAGAATACGCACATCTGCTCGCCGAAGAAACAGATCTCAGTCAGTTCGCGGATATCCCTTTCATCAAGAGCTATTCCACCAGTGTCGTGAACTCAGCCCTGAAGGAATACCTGGATCAGCGCCATATCGATCTCTATTCCCCTTACCAGATCAGTGACACCGATACGCAGATCTCCCTGTGCGCCAAAGGCGTGGGCGCCGGAATCGGTCCCCGTATGCTGCTATCCCGGATTCACACCCATAACAGGAACTGCCCGGAGGAGGAATACATCCATATACTTCCGGTCAAAAATTTCAATAAATTCCTCCAGATTGATTTGGTTTCGTTAAACTATATTGAAAAGCCCCTCTACGTTCAGGCATTCGAGGAAATGGCGGTTCGCGCAATACAGAAGAATTATATGGCCGGGGATTTAGTAACCCCTTGAAACCACTGGAAAAATAAAGTATAATGACAGCATTGACAAGAAAATACAAAAAAGTTATATAAATGAAGGAGTCACATTATGAACTTAGTAACTGTAAGAGAGATTTACCGTTCCAGAGAAGCTTATCTCGATAAAGAAATTCAGATTGGCGGCTGGGTAAGAAGCGTCAGAGGATCAAAAGCCTTTGGTTTTGTTGTCGTCAGCGACGGAAGCTATTTTGAAACGCTGCAGATCGTTTATCATGATACACTGGAGAACTTTTCCGATATATCCAAGCTGAATGTAGGGGCTGCCATCATCGTCAAAGGTAAGCTGGTCGCCACGCCGGAAGCAAAACAGCCTTTTGAAATCCAGGCTTCTGAGATCCTGATTGAGGGTCCGTCCGCGTCCGATTACCCGCTTCAGAAGAAACGCCATACCCTTGAATACCTGAGGACGATCTCCCATCTCCGTCCCAGAACCAATACATTCCAGGCCGTATTCCGCGTACGCTCCCTGGCAGCTTACGCTATACATCAGTATTTCCAGGAGCACGATTTCGTTTATGTGCATACTCCCCTCATCACAGGAAGTGACTGTGAGGGAGCCGGCGAGATGTTCCAGGTAACTACGCTTGATCTGAATAACGTGCCGAAGACACCGGAAGGCGCCGTTGATTTTGCACAGGATTTCTTCAATAAACCGACCAACCTGACCGTAAGCGGACAGCTCAATGCCGAGACTTACGCCATGGCCTTCCGCAACGTCTATACTTTCGGACCGACCTTCCGCGCCGAGAACTCTAATACGACGCGCCATGCGGCCGAATTCTGGATGATTGAACCGGAGATGGCTTTCGCCGATTTGAATGACAATATGGCTCTTGCTGAGAGTATGTTAAAATATGTAATCCGCTATGTTCTGGAACATGCTCCGGAAGAGATGAACTTCTTTAACCAGTTTATCGACAAGGGGCTTTTAGAGAGACTGAACCATGTTCTTAATTCCGAGTTCGGCCATGTTACCTATACGGAAGCCGTAAAGCTTCTGGAAGGGCATAATGATGAGTTTGATTACAAGGTGTTCTGGGGCTGTGATCTTCAGACGGAGCATGAGCGCTATCTGACAGAGAAGATCTTCCAGAAACCGGTATTCGTCACAGATTATCCGAAAGAAATCAAAGCATTCTATATGAAGATGAACGAAGACAACAAGACGGTAGCCGCTATGGACTGTCTCGTACCGGGAATCGGCGAGATTATCGGCGGAAGCCAGAGGGAAGACGACTACGACAAACTGGTGGCAAGAATGGATGAACTGGGCCTCAGGAAAGAAGATTACGGTTTTTATCTGGATCTGAGAAAATACGGTTCCACAAGGCATTCGGGCTTTGGGCTCGGATTTGAGCGCTGCGTCATGTATCTGACAGGCGTTTCCAACATCCGTGATATCATTCCGTTCCCAAGAACGGTTAATAACTGTGAATTATAGTATCGGCTTAGGAGCTGCCGCGTCGGATTTATCTGCGGCAGCTCTGTCTGGTATTAACGGCTTCTGGAAAAATTTGTAACGGTTCCGACAGGATGGGCCGTTACACAGAATTTACTATTAAAGGGGGATCATTGTGAAGTTTATACATACCGGCGATATCCACTGGGGCATGTCCCCGGACAGTGACAAACCATGGAGCAGGGAACGGGCCCGCGATATCCGCGACACGTTTGCCGCTATCATTGAAAAGACAAGAAAAACAGGGGCCGACTGCCTTTTTATCGCAGGCGATCTGTTTCACCGCCAGCCGCTGCAAAAGGATTTAAAAGAGGTCAACTACCTCTTTTCCACCATCCCAGGTGTCCGGGTTATTATAATCGCCGGAAATCATGACAGGATCCGCTTAAGCTCTGCCGTCTTAAGCTTTTCATGGTGTCCCAATGTAACCTTCATCGACAGCGAAGAACTGACAAGCTACTATTTCCGCGATATCAACACGGAGGTGACCGGCTTCAGCTACCATACTGCGGAGATTACGGAGCCGCGTCTGAACCAGGCTTATGCGCCGCATGACGGCCGGATCCATATCCTGATTGGGCACGGGGGAGACTTGAACCACACGCCGATCGACAAAGCCGCGCTGGCAGACTCCGGATTTTCTTACATAGCGCTTGGCCATATCCACAAGCCGGAAGTTCTGATTGAACGCAAGATGGCTTACTGCGGCTCCCCTGAGCCGCTGGATAAGACGGAGACAGGCGCCCACGGTATCTTCTACGGAGAGATTAACCCATCCACCCTGCTGGTTACCAAGCTTGAATTTATTCCGATGTCAAAGCTGCGCTACATCCCTTTGATTGTAAATGTCACCCCTGCCACAACCAATACGGAGCTATGCCTTAAAATGTCCCACGAGATTGACAAGCGCGGAACTGATAACATCTACCGGTTCCGGGTACGGGGAATGAGGGATCCTGATATCACATTTGATCTGGACTCCCTGCTGCTCCGCTATAAAATATCCGATATCCTGGATGAATCAGAACCGGAATATGACTTCAGCGCGCTGTTTGCCGAACATCCCAGCGATATGATCGGCTTCTATATCCGTGCGCTTCAGAAACCCGATATGAGCCCTGTGGAAAAAAAGGCGCTGTTTTACGGAATCCATGCCCTGCTTCTCACAACCGATGAAAGGAGTTAACAAAAGTGCGTTTTCTGGATTTATACATAAGCGGATTTGGTAAATTTCATAACACGTCTGTCTCCTTTGAGGACGGCATCAATATTGTCTACGGCAAGAATGAAGCAGGCAAATCCACCATTCACACCTTTATCCGCGGAATGCTCTTCGGCATCGAACGCCAGAGGGGCAGGGCCGCCAGGACGGATACCTACAGCAAGTACGAGCCATGGGAAAACAGCGGAACCTACGAAGGACAGCTGCGCCTGGAATCCGACGGTATTGTATACCGCATTGAGCGGAGCTTTCAGAAGAATAAAAAAGAATTTATCATTGTTAATGAAACCCTCGGAAAAGAGGTGGAGCCGACCAAGGCATTTATGGATGAGCTGCTGGGAGGATTAAGCGAAACAGTCTATAATAATACCATCAGCATCAGCCAGTTAAAAAGCGCCACCGAGGACGGAATGATCTCGGAGCTTAAGAATTATATTGCCAACATGAATACCTCCGGCAATATGGCCCTGAATATCACTAAGGCCACCAATTACCTAAAGGGGCAGAAAAAACAGTTTGAAACACAGCTCAGCCCCGAGGCGGCGAGAACCTACACGATGCTTTTAAGTGAAATCCGCAATATTGAAAAAGAGATTTCCTCGCCGGAATATGAGAATCAAATGCAGGAATATGTGAAGATGCGCGACAGTGTCAAAGAAGAGATTGAGTTGAACCAGCAGGAAAAGGATGAGCTGGCTGACAAAGTACTCAGAGGACGCCAGATGCTGGACGACTATGAATTTTCCGATGAGGCCTCCATTTCCGCATATTTAAATAATGCCGAAGAGATATACAGCTGCTATAATGACTCGAAAGCCGTTACGCAGAGCGGCGGAGGACGGATGGTTCCCATCATACTGTTTTTGCTGGCCGCCGCAGCCGCGGCAGGCTCCGGATACTTCCTCTACTGGTATTTTTATCCGTATAATACGCTGCTTCCTGTTCTGCCGGTTAAGCTCAAACCTTATACCACGGGTATGGCCCTGGCCATCGGCGCGGCTGTGCTGCTGGCCGGCGGATTCTTTACTCTGTTCCGCAGAAAGCGCCTTCTCAAAGAGGCAAAACTCTGTACCGCCACCCTCTCGGAGATATTCAAACGCCATTTGGGCGACAGTTCAATCAGCGATGAGGCCATGGAAGCCCTGCGTTCCCGTCTGGGCGAGTTTACAAGGCTTTGCCAGATGATGGCGAAATCAGAAGAAACACTTAAATTGCAGACGGAAAAAATCTCAACGCTGCGGGAGCGCCAGAACAATTGCAGCGAGGTGATTGAGAAACAGCAGCGCATCCAGTGGGAGCTGGAAAAGAAGCTGGAGCATCTGGCCGACTGCAAAGACAGGGCGGCCGCGCTGAAACGGATTATCACTGAGAATGAACGGCTGCGTCAGGATATCGCGGCGATTGATTTGGCCCAGGAGACGATGCAGGAGCTTTCCATGTCCATACGGGACTCTTTCGGGCTGTATCTGAATAAGACAACCTCGGAACTGATCAGCGGCATCACCGGCGGCATTTATACCAGCATCAGCATTGATGAAAACCTGAATGCATTCCTGAATACAAAGAAAAAGCTGGTTCCACTGGAGCAGGTCAGCAGCGGCACGGCCGACCAGATTTATCTGGCGCTGAGGCTGGCTGCCGCCAAATTTATCCAGGGCGGGGAAGACCGGATGCCTCTCGTCTTTGACGACAGCTTCGTGCTCTATGATGACGACAGGCTGCGCACGGCGCTGACATGGCTTTCCAAAGCCTGCCGGGGGCAGATTATTGTATTTACCTGCCATAAGAGGGAGGGACGGATTCTGAAAGAGGCCGGAGTGGATTATAACCTGATCGAAATTTGATTTGATTTCCGATATTAGAATTGACGGACCGGCCGACGGATACGGCCGGTCCGTATAAAAAGGCATTCAGTCCGCTCCCGCGGCCGGATGCCTCTTTTTCATTGATGACGGTGACCTGTGCGCAGAGTGCAGGTTATCGTTAGATATAAACATGACCGGATTGTTACGGTTGGATTACTTTAGCCCAGATTTCCATACTTCCGGTCTCCGGGCCATGGTCCGCGTACCGCTCCGCACAGAACGGCTCCGTCTGTAATTTATGCTTTGGAATCCATGTTCCGTAAAAATACTGCTGCGCTTTATAGAGCGCATCCATCACGAGAGCTTCAAAGTTTTCCGCCTCAAAGGAGCAGACAATATATTCCCCTTCCGGAAGTTTCCACTCCCTGTATCCGGCCGACGCTTCCGTCCCGGCCCTGGCCCCTGCAAAATAGTTAAAATACCCTGGGTCCGGGCAGGGATAAGACACTCCTATCTCCTCCTCCAGGAACAGACCGGATGTATTCTCCTTCTGTTTATGAAAGCCGCGCCACAGAAAATCCAGCGGATCAATTCCGGACTCCGTCCCCAAACCGGCTGTAAACTGAACCGGCATCGTCTTCTCCATGCCGATAAAGCGGATTGGCTCTTTCACCTGACGCCAGTTAATCTCCAGGACGATTCCGTCGGTGATGAGCGGCACGCCTTCATCAATCAGCGTATAGTGGAGCAGAAGCTCAGGCTTTGTCATCCGGTTGAGGGTTTTTGGATGGCTCCTGTATTCTTCCGGCGTCATCCCAAAGGTAGACTTAAAGGTTCTGCTGAAATGTTCGTGGGAGGAAAACCCCAGCTCCACCGCTATGTCCAAAATCCTTCTGTCCTTTGAAAGCAGGGCCTCCGTTGCTTTTGCCATCCGGCGCAGCCTGATATATTCCGCAGCCGGCTTTTTTACCAGACGCCTGAACAGCCTCTGATAATAAAAAGGCGACAACGCTGCTTTTTCCGCCAAATCCCGGATACTGAGTTCCTCGCCCAGATGTGATTCGATAAATTCGATTGATTCCTGTATTTGTTCCCATGCATGCATATTAAGCACCTCCTGTATATACAGAATACCATTTCCCGCCTGGCTGCGTTTGACTGCTGATGCCCTGTAACAAATCAGACCGCATGAGCTGTTATGATCCCCTTTTTTTCATTTTTTATTTTTATCAAAATGCTGGTAATCTTTCGGGTTGTTCCAGTCCCCGCCCCAACGGAATCCGTGTTTGGCAAACAGTTTATACGCCAGATCCTCATGGGTTATCACATGAGGCAGTCCCGTATCCCTCTTAATATAGTCATTGGCATTGGAATGCTCCCATTTCGGCGAACCGGAGGTATAGGAAACGTAAGGGTTCTGCTGCGGGTTTATATCAATCGCCCTGCCATACGCATGATTCGACAGATTTCCGCCCCCGGAGATTTCGCGGTAGCAGAAGGCCGATGTGTTATTCTCATCGATAGACGCGGAATCTGAAGTCTCCGCATCTCCTGTCCAGTAGTTGTCTATCAGATACATAGACTGAATCTGATACCCTGAACGGAATAATTCCTTGAATATGCTTATCACATCATCCTGTATATCCTTGTTAACGATCATTTCCCCCACCTGAATCCGGCCGTCGAAATTATAATGCGGCATTTTCAGGTACCGCAGGGAACTGAGCGGCACATAGGGATTATCACGGTAAGATTTCCCGTCAATGCGCCGGTGCAGGTTATCCCCCTCCTCGATCTGCCAGCTCATAAAATAGCGGTCGAGATGGTCAAAATCGATCTGCTCCGTATCAAGAACCGTACCGGGCGCCAGGCCGCTGAGACTTTCCAGCTGTACCGGCTGTGTTTCCGGTTCCGTTACAGGTTCCGTTTCCGGTTCCGTTACAGGTTCCGTTTCCGGTTCTGTCTCATGCCCTGTTTCTGCTCCGGACTCTGTCTCCAGCTCTGTTCCAGCCCCTGTTTCTGTTCCGATTTCTGCTCCGGTTTCATTCTTAGACTGCTCCTCTTTCCCCGGCCCAGTCATTCCGCCGCTGCCTGCCGACGGCTCACCGCTCCCCGTCACCCCGGCTGGTGCCGCGGATGCGCCGCTGTCACCGGTTCCGCTTGTCTTTTTACCAATGTAAACCACTGCAGCCACAATTAATAATACCACCAGTATACCGGCAAGTATCCATGTCGTATCAACTCCGCTTCGGTTCTTATGCACGCTGCGGTTTTCTCTGTCTTTCTTGTTCATTTTTTATATTCTCCCTAATTAGTTAAGCAGGTGAGGACGCCGCCGGTACGGCCAGCGGACGGGGCGGTGGTAGGCGTATATGAGTCTTTCGTCCCCGGGGAAAACCTGAACCGGGGAAGTAGGCGGAATCAATTGCGGAGGGGACATGTGAGTCCGCCGGTGCTTAGCGAGGTCCCTCATGAGCTTAGCATTCCGATGCGCACTCCAAAGAGTGCAAACGGTCCCCGCAGCAATTCATTCCGGCCGGATTCCCCCTTCCACGACAACCTACCCACGGGGCCGGAAGACTCAGACAGACTCCTCCACCACACCGGACAAGGTCCGTTCCGGGTGCGTCCCCCCAACCTCAGTTAAATCCCTATTTACAGACCGCCCGAAAAGAAGTATACTAAAAATAGTGTGTTGTCACTTTTTATCATAAAAAAAGTTCAAAGGATAAGACACTTTATGGCCGTTAGGAGGACATTACGAATGAATACAGTTGAGATGAATATGAAACTGTGGAAGCGGACACTTGCAATAGGAGTGATCATTGCCCTTGCCTCTCAGCTCTACTGGAATGTATTTGTAAATAATTTCCGTATTTCTACATCCGTTATTCTGCTTCCTGTCCTGATTATGACGGTAGGAATCCAGGTCCATACAAGAACGATTTGTTTTGTAACGGCCTGCACTATCTATATATTCCGTCTGGTTATACTGCTGTTCCAGGGAATGCCGCTGGAAACAGGCCTGATTCAGGTACTCCCGGGAGCGCTGTTCTATATCTGCTACGGACTCATTTTTAAACTCCAGATCAAGAATAAGCATATCGTTCAGATGGAACGTCTGATTGTAGCGGTCTTTTTCTGTGACTTCTGTTCAAATGTCTTTGAAGTCTCCCTGCAGGAATACCTACAACAAAGAATGCTGCCGGAACTGTCCGTCATCAAATATCTGCTGATGATAGCGGCTGTGCGTACGCTGTTTGCGGCCGTTGCGCTGATTGGAGAAAAGCAGTACCGCGTTCTCCTTAAGAATGCGGAGCATGAGAACCGGTACCAGAGACTGTTTCTTATGACAACGGGGCTTAAGAATGAAATTTACCTGATGCATAAGAACACAGAAGAAATCGAGAGGGTTATGAGCAATGCTTACCGGCTTTATGAGAAGACTCTGATGATGGAGGAGCTTCCGAAGGAGATGCAGCAGATGGCCCTCGAAATTGCAAGGGATGTCCATGAGATAAAGAAGGATTACATCAGGATTATTCAGGGAATTGAGGAGGAAATCGATGAGGAGTATGATGAGGAAAAGATGAATTTTCAGGATCTTCTTCAGATTCTGGAGGCGTCCACCTATCACATGCTGGCAGAGAAAAGGCTGGATGTGCGCCTCGTGTATGACTGCCAGGATAATTTTATAACCAAAGAGCATTATATATTGATGGCTGTACTCAAAAACCTGGTTAATAATGCAATTGAAGCCATTGAAACAAAGGAGAAGAGCGGTACGGTATGTATCGCGGAGCGCAAAGAGGGGAACGACTATATATTTGAAATAACCGACGACGGGCCGGGAATTTCAGAAAGACAGCTTTCCAATATTTTTAAAATGGGGTATTCGACAAAGTTTGACGAAAAGACCGGAAACATTTACCGTGGAGTCGGACTTGTTGGTGTGAAAAATGCAGTTGAAGAGCAATTTAAAGGTAAAATTGATGTGGAATCCGAGACCGGTAAAGGAACCAAGTTCCGCATCATGATACCGGCTGAGATGTTAGAGGAGTCATGATATGGAAATTTATATTGTTGAAGATGACGTAACCGTTATCAGTATTCTGGAAGATATTATTGAGGACAATGAACTGGGAACCGTCTGCGGTACGACAGAGGGCGGGCCTGCCAATGTGGATGAAATTCTGGCGCTGGAGCCGGATGTGATTCTCGTGGATTTCCTGATGCCGGGCAAGGACGGCGTGGAACTGGTCAGGGAACTGAAGGAAAAGGGATGCGGCGCCAGATGCATCATGATTTCCCAGGTTTCGGCCAAAGAACTGGTCGGAAAAGCCTATGATGCGGGAATGGAGTTCTTTATCAGCAAACCGATTAATATAATAGAAGTGAAGTCTGTTATCCAGAAGGTGGAAAAGCAGATTGAGAACGAGAAGACCTTGTCCAACATTAAAAAAATGTTCATGGCTGAGATTGCGGACATGCCCAAAGAAAAGAAACCCGACGACGGTTACGGCCGGAAGGTACAGTATATTCTCAACAGGCTCGGGATGTCCGGGGAAAAGGGCGGTGATGATATTATGCGTATCTGCCAGTATCTGCACAGCAATAAGCGGCCGATTTCCCAGGTAAGCATCGGCCAGCTTTGCGAGATTTTAAGCGACGCCCCTAAAAACATGGAACAGCGAATCAGGAGGGCGATTGCCGTGGGAATGTCCAACCTCGCCCATCTGGGGATTGAGGATTTTATGAATGACACATTCACATCCTATTCAAGCACCCTGTTCCCCTTTGAGGAGATAAGGGCTGAGATGGATTATATCCGCGGTAAGAGGAAGTACGGCGGGAAGGTAAGCATCAAGAAATTTATAGACAGCCTGATGCTGGCCGCCGACCGGGAAATCTGACATACACCGGATTTCAGGCCGGACATGCAGCGGAATATTTCGGGTAATTCTAAAGATGCTATAAACAAAGTTAAAAAACTGTTATAAATTTTTGAATATATTCTTGAATTATTTTGTAGTTTTTTGAGAGAAGTGATTTATACTGCCTTCAACGTAAACAAATAATCTATTGGAGGTAGTTGTATGAAAGTTATTGAGCTTGATATGTATCAGGCAACCGCGGTTGCGGCCATTGTTCTTTTACTGGGGCGTATCCTTGTTGACAAGATTGCGATTCTGCGTAAGTATTGTATTCCGGCGCCGGTAGTCGGTGGATTTATCTATGCGATTCTGCATCTGGTTGTTAGAAGCGCTGGAATTCTTGAAATCTCTGCAGACATGACGCTGAAAAATGTATTCATGGTGGCATTCTTCTGTAGCGTTGGTTACACGGCATCCTTCAAAATGCTGAAAAAGGGCGGTATTCAGACCATCGTTTTCCTGCTCCTTGCCGTGGTAATGGTAATATTACAGAACTGTCTGGGCGCAGGCCTTGCATCTGCATTCGGCCTTGATCCAAGACTTGGTCTTGCCACAGGTTCCATTCCGATGGTAGGCGGCCACGGAACAGCAGGTTCCTTCGGCCCGATGCTGGAAGAGCTGGGCGTTGCCAATGCCAATGTAGTTGCCATTGCTTCCGCAACATTTGGTCTTGTTGCCGGCTGTGCAATCGGCGGACCTATTGCATACAATAAAATTCATAAATTTAATTTAAAATCCGCAGCTTTAGATACAACTATCGAAGAGATGGTTGAAAAAGACGAAACAGGTGCTATTGACTCTAAACAGTTCCTGGATGCCTTCCTGTATCTGATTATTGCTATCGGTGCCGGTACCGTTGTTTCCATGTTCCTTGGAAAGCTGATGACATTCCCATTCTACATCGGCGCTATGCTGGTAGGTGCTGTTATCCGTAACGTAATGGATGCCATGCATAAAGAAATCCCGATGGAAGAGATCGGAACACTCGGCGGCTCCTGTCTGTCCATTTTCCTTGGACTTGCCATGATCGATATGAAACTCTGGCAGCTTGCAGAGCTGGCGCTTCCGCTGGTAGTAATGCTGGCAGCACAGACAATACTTATGTTTGTATACGCTTACTTTGTCGTATTCAACGTACTTGGAAGAACATACGATGCAGCAGTTATGACAACCGGCTTCTGTGGTTTCGGAATGGGTGCAACACCGAACGCCATGGCGAACATGCAGGCCGTTACAGGACAGTACGGACCGGCTCCTACCGCATTCATGGTAGTTCCGTTAGTAGGAAGCTTATTCATCGATTTCTGCAACGCTTCCATCCTGACAGCATTTATCAATTTCCTTGGCTAATCAAATAGACTTACCAGGCGGTGAAAGGTCTGCTCTGCAGGCTTTTCGCCGCTGTACGGCGTAAAGCCCGTCTCTAGGTGCGGAATTGGTAAAAAACACCGCATTTGGGGAATATAAACAAAATCTAATAACAATTATAATGCTAATTCAATTTGCTTATATAAGTGAAATGCGTTATAATAAAACCAGAACAGAAAATTTCACAAAAACAATAGGAATCGTGAGGGAATTTTGTTGAAGTTATACATAATATGGTTCCAGTGAGTAGTGAAACTTTTAAAATCATATATCAAACAGGAGGTATATTACAATGAGCAAGTATGTTGACAGAGTAATTGCGGAAGTCGAGAAGAAATACGCAGACGAGCCGGAGTTCGTACAAACAGTAGAAGAGGTTTTATCTTCTTTAGGTCCGGTTGTTGATGCACATCCGGAGTATGAGGAAGTAGCTCTTCTCGAGAGAATGGTAATTCCGGAGAGAGTTATCGAGTTCCGTGTTCCGTGGGAGGATGACAACGGCAAGGTTCATGTAAACACAGGCTACCGCGTTCAGTTCAACGGCGCCATTGGACCGTACAAGGGCGGCTTACGTTTTGCTCCGTCTGTAAACCTTTCCATCATGAAATTCTTAGGCTTTGAGCAGGCATTCAAAGACAGCCTTACAACACTTCCTATGGGTGGTGCCAAAGGTGGTTCCGACTTCGATCCGAACGGTAAGAGCGACAGAGAAGTTATGAGATTCTGCCAAGCTTTCATGACAGAATTATACCGTCACATCGGACCGGACATTGATGTTCCTGCAGGTGACCTTGGTGTAGGCGCTCGTGAAATCGGTTATATGTACGGACAGTATCGTAAAATTGTCGGCGGATTCTACAACGGCGTTCTGACAGGTAAGGCAAGATCCTTCGGTGGTTCCTTAGTTCGTCCGGAAGCTACAGGATACGGCTCCGTATACTATGTAGAAGCAGTTATGAAACATGAGAACGATACCCTGGTTGGCAAGACAGTTGCATTAGCAGGTTTTGGTAACGTAGCATGGGGCGCTGCTAAGAAGCTTGCTGAATTAGGCGCTAAAGCAGTTACACTTTCCGGACCAGACGGATACATCTACGATCCGGAAGGCATCACAACAGAAGAGAAGATCAACTATATGCTTGAGATGAGAGCATCCGGACGTAACAAAGTTCAGGATTATGCAGACAAGTTCGGCGTACAGTTCTTCCCGGGTGAGAAACCATGGGGCCAGAAGGTTGACATCATCATGCCATGCGCTACTCAGAACGATGTTGATTTAGAGCAGGCTAAGAAGATCGTTGCTAACAACGTTAAATACTACATCGAAGTTGCTAACATGCCAACTACCAACGAAGCTCTCAGATTCTTAATGCAGCAGCCAAACATGGTAGTAGCTCCTTCCAAGGCTGTAAACGCAGGCGGCGTTCTTGTATCCGGCTTTGAGATGAGCCAGAACAGCGAGAGACTTTCCTGGACAGCAGAGGAAGTTGACTCCAAACTTCATCAGGTTATGACAGATATCCATGACGGTTCCGCTGCAGCAGCAGAGCGTTACGGCTTAGGCTACAATCTGGTTGCCGGCGCTAACATCGTTGGATTCCAGAAGATTGCTGATGCTATGATGGCTCAGGGCATTGCTTGGTAATCTGAAGACCGGCAGCTATTATTTAATAACAATTGCATAAGCGGTTGTCTGAATGATTGGGGCTGCTGCATTAAGTATATAATGCCGACGCAAGGCATGAGGCTTAAGGCAGCAGCCCCTTGTTTAAAATAATGGAAAGCAGCAGACATACTTTTCATTGCTTGTCCTATAAATAACTGGTATAATAGCAGAGTATGAATCTTGAAAGGAGTAATTATTATGAATTGTCTTATCATTGACAAAGTGTACGCAGGAATTGCAGAAGAATTTAGTAAATACATGAATGTAAAAACGGCTGACAACCTGCCTTCCACCAAAGAGCAGTTAATTGCCCAGATCGGCGATGTGGACGTGCTGATCATGCGTGTAGACCCGAAGATCGATAAAGAGGTTCTGGATGCAGCCAAGAATCTGAAAATTATCGGCGTATGCTCCGTTGGTTTAAACCACATCGATACTGAGTATGCAAAAGAGAAAGGAATTCAGATCTTTAACGCACCCGGCATGAATGCAAATGCAGTTGCAGAGCTGACTTTTTCTAAGATGCTTGATATCTCCCGCGGAACCTTTACAGCAAACTATGATGTTAAGGTAAAACATGAGTGGGATAAATATAAGTTCGTAGGCCGTGAACTTCGCGGAAAAACTCTTGGCGTAATGGGATTCGGACGTATCGGCCGCCGTGTGGGCGAGCTGGGACGCGCATTCGGCATGACCGTTGTAGCTTACGATCCATTCCTGAAACCGGAAGACTTTGAGAAAGAGAATGTTACAGGCATGTCCATCGAAGAACTGCTGAAGGTTTCTGATTTCGTATCTATCCATGTACCGCTGACACCAGATACAAAAGATCTGTTCAATGCAAAATCCATCGCCGGAATGAAGAATGACGCTGTTGTCCTCAACATGAGCCGCGGCGGTATCGTTAATGAGCAGGATATGTATGAAGCTCTGAAGGCCGGAACGATCGGCGGTTATGCAACAGACGTTCTGGAGAATGAGCTTGCAGGCAGCGGCCTTACTGGAAATGACTCTTTCGCCAGCCCGCTGTTTGAGTGCGATAACTTTATCGTATCTCCTCATATCGGTGCTCAGTCCGTAGATGCATCAAGAGACATCGGTATTCTGATTATTTCTAAGATTAAGGAAGCTTTAGAACTGAAATAATGCTGTAGTATCATCAATTTGAAATTTAATTCTGACATTTTGACAGGGATAGCCGGTGCTTTGGCAGTCCCTGTCATTTTTTTGTCATACGGTATTAAAACCAGACATATTTTTATTTATCTTCACATTAAAGTTCTTTCTGTTTTCCCAAAAATAACAAAGGTTTTTATAGTTTATTTGCCATAATGTTTTAAAATGTAAAGGAAAAATTAAAAATAAGAATATTTTGTATTGTAATTGGATAAAAATACCTGTATAATGAAACCAGCAGATATCCGTTCAGATTGACGTAAAATAGTCAAAATGAAGGGATGTTTAATAATTCATTTAAGGGAGGAATTATCTATGAAAAAGAAATTAGCACTTGTACTGGCGGCTGCTATGGTTATGGGGACCGTTTTAACCGGATGCAGTTCCGGAGGCGGCAGCACACAGGCAGCAGCTCCTGAAGCAACCGAAGCTCCTAAGGAAGCAGAGACCGAAGGCGGGGCAGCCGAATCTGAGGCGGCCGGAACCGTTAAGGGCGGCATGGAAGGCGGCACCAGCCTGAACTTCACTACAGGTGGAGACCAGGGTACATATTACGGCTTTGGCGGCGTACTTTCCGGCAAGATAGGCGAGAGCACCAGTACTAAGGTTACGGCAATTACATCCGGCGGCTCTCAGGCCAATATCGAGGCGATGGATGCAGGTGACGCACAGCTTGGATTCGTACAGTCCGACGTTATGGCTTATGCTTATAATGGAACCAACCTGTTTGAAGAGTACGGCAAGGTTGAGAATTTCTCGACAGTTGCAGCGCTGTATATGGAGCAGGTTCAGATCGTTACCCTGGATCCGAACATCAAATCCGTTGCAGATCTGGCAGGAAAGAATGTTTCTGTCGGCGCGGCAGGTTCCGGTGTATATTACAACGCAGTTGACGTACTCGGCGCATACGGTCTGGATATTGAGAAGGATATCAAACCGACATACCAGTCGTTCGGCGACAGTGCAGAGGCTCTTCAGGACGGCAAGATTGATGCGGCTTTCGTAGTTGCAGGCGCACCGACCACAGCCATCACCTCTCTGGCAGCAACAAAAGACGTTTATCTGGTAGGTCTTGACGATGAACATATGAACGCTCTGATCGAGTCTTCTCCTTACTACAGCGAGAACGTAATCCCGGCATCGGCTTATGGCACAGATGGCGATGTTACGACAGTTGCAGTAGGCGCGGTTGTTATTGCACGCGACGATGTATCAGAGGCTGATGTATATAACTTCCTGTATGGTATTTTTGAGAATCTGGATGCCATCACGGCAGCACATGCAAAGGGCGCAGAACTGAGTCTTGAATTTGCATCATCCGTTACGGCTGTTCCTTATCATCCGGGTGCAGCAAAATACTTTGCTGAAAAAGGAATTACAGTTCCCACAAAGTGATCTTGATCTTTTCAGAGTGAATGGCAGCTGCGGTGGGCGTGAGCCTGCCGCAGCTTTTATAAAGGGGATAAACCAGTGAATTATGATAACTGGGCATGAAAAGAAAGGGGAGAACGAGAATATGAATGACGAGAATATGAAAGAACCGGTTCCGGTACAGGATGCTGATGTAGGTACGGCCGCCGATGTGGAAGCGGTCATGAAAAAATACGACAGGGAATCCAATGTCCGTATATGGGAAGGAATACCGTTATTAATCATCCGATGGCTGTCGGTGGGTTTCTCCATCTACTGCATTTATGTAACACTGTTCAGCACTGCACTTCCGGAGGTTCGTCTGACCACTTTCCTCGGAATGATTCTGATTCTGGGCTACCTGAATTATCCGATCAAAAAGGGGGTTACCCGGGTCAACTATATGCCATGGTATGATGTAGTTATTATGGTGGCAGGTTCGGCTCCGTTTTTCTATTTTGCTTTGCATGCACAGCAGATTATCAAGCTGGCAACCCGCGTTACCAGAGATCCGATGATGGTGGTGATCGCGATCATTGCCGTGGTGGCTCTGATGGAACTGTGCCGCCGCTGTGTTGGTATTCCCATTTTGTGCGTTGTCGGTGCTTTGCTGGTGTACACCTTTTCCACCGTCCGTTTCGGCAAGGTGATTTATGATTTGTTCTATACGACAAGCGGCGTAATGAATACTCCGATCAATGTCTGCGCCAAATATATTGTGGTGTTTATTATTTTCGGAGCTTTTTTGGAACGGACCGGAATATCGGGTTTCTTTATTGATCTGGCCAACAGCCTTTGCGGCTCCTCGGCCGGAGGTCCTGCCAAGGTTGCCGTTATCTCTTCGGCGCTCTGCGGCATGGTATCCGGTTCTTCCGTTGGCAACACCGTAACAACCGGTTCCGTTACAATTCCGATGATGAAGAGATGCGGCTATAAGCCCGAGTTTGCAGGCGCCGTTGAGGCGGCCTCCTCTACGGGCGGCCAGATTATGCCTCCTATTATGGGCGCTGCCGCATTCCTGATGGCAGAGTATATGGGCGTGCCTTACGCGACGGTAGCTGTGAAGGCAATCCTGCCGGCAGTCCTTTATTTTGCCGGAGTCTATATTGCGGTACACCTGGAAGCTCAAAAGCTGGGACTCAAAGGAATCCCGAAGGAAGAGCTGCCTAAAATGAGAATTCTGATTAAGAAAATATATCTTCTTGCTCCGCTTATAGTGCTGGTGGCTCTTGTATCGACCAATACCTACACAATGCAGTTTTCTGCATCCGTAGCTATCTTTATTGCAATTGGCGTTGGTTTGATTAATAAGGATAACCGTATTAATTTAACTAAAATTGTTGATGCGCTGGAGGCCGGAGGAAAAGGAACAATCACAGTGGCTGTGGCCTGTGCAATGGCCGGCCTGGTAGCCGGGTGCATTACTTCAACCGGTCTGGCTTCCAAACTGATCACGGCTATTGTGGCAGTATCCCAGGGCAAACCGATTATTGCACTGTTCCTGACGATGATTTGCTGTATCGTACTGGGAATGGGCGTTCCTACGACAGCCAATTACTGTATTATGGCGGCGACCTGCGCGCCTATCCTGATTGCACCGGAAATCGGTATCAACCTGGTATGCGCACACTTCTTCGTATTCTACTTTGGAATCGTAGCAGATATCACTCCGCCGGTTGCGCTGGCAGCTTATGCCGGTTCGGCCATAGCCAAGGCCCCGCCGATGAAGACGGCCATTAATGCTACTCGTCTGGCAATTGCGGCCTTTATCGTACCTTATATTCTGGCCTTTAATCCGGCAATGGTCTTTATCAATACGAATGCATTTCAGGTGGTCCAGATTTGTATAACCTCTCTGCTTGGCATATTCGGTATTGCGGCGGCGCTGAACGGCTTCCTTTTCGGAAAATTGAATCTGCTGTTTAAAATTCTTCTGATTGCAGGCGGCCTCTGTATGATGGATCCGGGCATGATGACTGATATCGTAGGTTTGATTCTGGTAATCGGACCGACGGCATGGCAGTATATGAGATCGAAGAGAACAGCTTCAGCATAACACACTTGAGCGTGTCTGAAAATTCATTCCCGCTTTAAAGTTAAAAATAATGGCAATACGGCACCTGTGCGGATAAGATGGTATTCTGTCCGGCAGGTGCCTTTTTGCCGCCTGGTCCTGAACAGGCCGGGAAGGTATATTAAGAATTTGGTAAAAGAATTGACAGTTGTTTCAAACCATGTTATTATCGCAAAATGAGCAAGGCAGAAACCTTGAGCATGCAGGAGGCAGATTATGAAGAAAAAATTGATTGCGGCGATTGTGCTGGCAGCGGCAATGGGACTTGGCGGCTGCAGCGGTTCTGGCAGGACATCAGGAACCGGTACGACGGAGGCGGTTGAAACAACACAGGCGGAGACTGCTCAGACGACGGCAGAAGAGACGGAAAAAGATACCGCTCTTACTGCGGATGATAAAGAGAAACAGCTGGAAACAGAGTATAAGGCTCTGGCCAAGGATGTACAGAATATAATTGAAGACAGGGATTTGGAAAAGCTGAAGAAATTGGTGGTCTATCCCTGCTACGTAGGGGTGGGAGACGGCGTGACTGTGGACAGTGAGGAAGAATTTATGGATTTAAACCCTGACGCAGTTTTCACCGACGAACTGATTGATGCTGTTAAAGGAGCGGATTTGGACTCTCTGAAAATGACGGAAGCCGGTCTCGCAGTAGGTGATAAATCAGGAAAGCCCAATATAATTATTGGGCTTGGTGAGGACAAACGGATAGGAATTGTCGGGATCAATTATTAGCCTGTAACAATTCCCGGGATAGCTGCAGGCAGGGATGAACTGTTACAGGCAGGGAAGATATTCGGCCAATTTTTTTAATGAGGAATTGACAACCAGCTCTTCGGGAAAGCCGGTCTCTTTTAATAGCTCCAGCGCATAGCTGTGGCATCCGGCATCCGATGCGCAGTGTGAATCACTGCTGACAATGACGGACACATTATATTTACGGCAGAGATCGAGCATTACATAATAATTTTCTTTAGCTCCCGGCCGGGGGGAACCCGGCTTCAGGGAGCTATTATTGACCTCTAACAGCACGTGGTGTTCCTTGGCTCCCTTCACCAGTGCGGTATAATCAAGAGGAATATTGGCATTGTCAGGATGGCCGATCACCTGAACATACGGACTTTTCATCGCATTGACGGCGGCAGCCGTATTTTCCTCCCGCGAGCCTGTTTTATAACAGAGATCATGGATGCTGGCGATCCCGTAGTCTACACGTTTTAACAGCCATTCCTTCAAATCCAGCGTACCCTTATAGTCGAGAATATTCAATTCACATCCCATGATCAGCCTCATTCCAAACAGCTCCTTTGGAATGGATTTAAAATTACAAAAGTACATTTCATGGCTGCTTCCCGGAAGGGCCGGGCCGTGATCAGAGGAGCCGAACAGTTCCATGCCGTTATCCGCCGCAGCCCTTGCCATTTCATAAAGTGTATTGTAGGCATGGCCGCTGGCAATCGTGTGAGAATGTATGTCAAGGATATCTTTCATGTTAGCCTCCCTCATTTCCGAACAAAAATTATCAAACTATTAAAAATATATCATACTTTTCACTAGAAAACTATAGAAATATCAGGTGGGATATGGTTAAATATACAGAGAAGGATTTATTAAACAAAATACAAGGAGGAGAAAATTATGACAGATAAAATGACATATGGGGCGGAAATGGAAGAATCGAAACCAATGGGGACTGAAGAAGTTCTGGAAACACGGGAGAATGAGGCTGAGGCGATTGAGCTGGCCCAGACAGCGGAACCTACGGAATCAATGGATGATTATGCTGCTGAATTGGAGGCATCCTTTAAGAAGGTACGTGAGGGCGATATATTGACCGGCACCGTAATCGGGGTATTTGAATCTCATGTGCTGCTTGATTTGAAGTATTATGCCGAGGGCGTTATTGAGAAAGAGAACCTGAGTAATGATCCCGATTTTAATATGAAAGAGGAGATCCACGTTGGCGATGAGATTACGGCAACCGTACTTAAGACCGACGACGGAGAGGGAAATATCGTGCTTTCCATGAAAGAAGCCAACGATAAGATGGCCTGGGACAGACTGAGGACCATGCTCGAGGAGCGGACCGTTGTTCCGGTAAAAATTACTGAGATTGTAAACAGCGGAGCGATTGCACAGATTGAAGGAATGAGGGGCTTTATTCCTGCTTCCCGTCTGGACGCCGCTTATGTGGAGAATCTGGAGGATTTTCTGGGAAGAACCATTGATGTCACTGTAATCACGGCAGATGAAGAGCATAATAAACTGGTTCTGTCCGGTAGAGAGGCGGCCAGGGAAAAGCTTCAGGAAGAGAAAAAACGCAGAATCGCCAAATGCGAGGTCGGCGTAATTATGGACGGTACAGTTGACAGTATCAAACCATACGGAGCATTTATCAGTCTGGAGAACGGCCTGTCCGGGCTTGTACATATTTCCCAGATCAGCAGTAAGCGCATTCCGCATCCGAGTGCCGTGCTGAAAGAAGGACAGAAAGTAACGGTTAAGATTATTTCGACAGCCGATAATAAGATCAGCCTCAGCATGAAGGCAGTGGAGGCCAATGAGGCGCCGGAGGAGGAAGTGTTCAACTACCATGAATCCGGTGAGGCTACCACGGGACTGGGAGAGCTTTTTAAAAACCTTAAACTGTAGTCTGAAGTACTGTTCAGTACCAGTTCAGCCATGATGTATTCCGCGAGGTGTTTTTGCTGCTTCCTTACCGTTTGTGTGCATCGATTGGCGGTGAAACGGGCGCAGAGCGCTCATTTCACCGCGGCGGAGCGTGTTCCTGGCCGCCGAACTGTTACCAGGAGCAACCTATAAGGAAGTTAAAGGAGAGGGAGCCATTGAATATTCCCAAAACATATGATCAGCTTGACCAGTGGAAAACGGTCATGTTTTTGTATAATTCCGCTCTGAAAGCGATTAATACAAAGATCGAGATTTTGAATAATGAGTTTATCCATATTTATAATTATAATCCCATTGAACATGTTAAATCCAGGCTGAAGACGCCGGAGAGCATCGTAAAGAAGTTAAAGAATGACGGGCGTGAAGTGACAATCCCCAACATGATTGACTACTTAAGCGATATTGCCGGCATCCGAATTATCTGTTCTTTTACATCCGATATTTATCTGATTGCGGATATGATAGCCAGACAGTCGGATATAACGGTGCTTTATATCAAGGATTATATTAAAAACCCGAAGCCCAACGGTTATAAGAGCTATCATCTGGTAGTGACGATACCGATATACCTGAGCGAGGGGCCAATTGAGACAAAGGTTGAAATTCAGATTCGGACAATTGCCATGGATTTCTGGGCCAGTCTGGAACACAAGATCTATTATAAGTTTGAAGGGCATGCGCCGGATTATCTGGAGGAGGAGCTGAAGGCCTGTGCGGACATGGTCGATATGCTGGATGCCAAGATGTTCTCACTCAACGAGGCAATTATGAAAATCAGTGAGGATGAAAAAGCTGCGGAGACGGCAGCGGCAAAAGAATGATGAAAGGTCTTAAGACAGGCTAAAAAGAAGAAAGAAGTACGGGGAAGATGAAAATAAGACGGGAATTTGAGGATACGAAGCAGATTTTAAGCGTTAACAACGGAAATATTTTTCTGTTCGAGCTGGCGTTCCGTCTTTTGACTCTTCCCCTTCTGCTGCAAATGACAGGGGCGCTGGTCCGCCTGGCGCTGAACGCGGCGGGGTACAGCTATGTGACGGTGAATAACCTGGGCGCTTTTTTATTAAAACCGGTTACGCTTGCCGTAGTGCTGCTGATTGCGGCTGTGATCCTGACTGGTCTGATGATCGAAATCGGCAGCCTGACAACGGCATTCCAGTCGGCGGCGTACTCCAGGAAGATAAATGTGTTTTCCATGTTCCTGGGAGGACTGGGAAAAACAGCTTATGAGATAAAACGGAAAAACTGGAAGCTTTTTCTGGTAATTGCGGTTCACTATATCCTGACTAATATTTTTATGATTTACAGAATACTACGCCATGTAAAGCCTTTGAAATTTATTCTGCCCGGGCTGTTGGGCGAAAACTGGGGCAGGCTTCTGATTGTGGTTTTTCTGGCAGCCTGTGTTCTGTTATCGTTTCCGACGGCCTTTATCTGTTTTGGATGCATGGTGGAGCAGAGAACATTCCGGGACAGTCTGGAGCGCAGCAAAGATCTTCTCAGAGGCAGATACGTAAAGACTTCTTTTATTCTGGCCGCCTGCAATATGGCGGTTACTGCGGTTTGTATCCTTTTGTACCTGTTTGCGGTCGTAATTGTGGCGGTCTTTGCAGTCCGGTTTATGGACCGGAGAGTGGAGCTGGCCCTTCTTTTGGCGGCCAGGGACAGAATCGAGTATGCCCTGATATTTGTCATCAGCATCGTGTCGGTGGTTGTGAACTATGGGGCGCTGACAGTGCTGTATTTCCAGTATGACCGGAAAGACAAGAATAAAAAACGGTGGGATTTTGATCTCAGCGGCCACAGCAGAAGCAGGTGGATGAACAGAAGGAACGTTCTGGGCCTGCTGGCTGTTGTGACGGCGGTCAGCATGGCAGCAGCCTTTGATGTGTCGAAAAACGGCAGCTTCCTGAACGAAGATTTGCTTTATGAAGTCCAGATTACGGCGCACAGGGGAAGTTCCAGGACAGCTCCGGAGAATACGATACCGGCCCTGCAGGCTGCGGCTGATGAGCTGGCGGATTATGCGGAGATTGATATCCAGGAGACAAAGGACGGGGTGATGGTCCTGTTTCACGACAGCACGCTGAAACGTATGGCGGGAATAGAGAAGAGCGTCAAATCCATGACGTGGGATGAATTAAAAGATATTGACGTGGGTACACGGTTCTCCGGTGAGTTTAAGGGAACCACGATCCCGACGCTGGAAGAGGCGCTGGAATTTTCGCGGGGACACCTGAAGCTGAATATCGAAATAAAGTATATGGGCGCATCCAGCAGCCTTCCTGAGAAGGTGGCGGAATGCATTGAGAGAATGGGATGGACGGAACAATGTGTTGTGACGTCCACCAGCTACAGTTATTTAAAGCGGGTCAAGAAGGCGGTTCCTGATATTTTTACGGGATATATCGTTTCCGCTGCCTATGGGAGCTATTATAAGGATGAGTCGATCGATTTTATCAGCATGCTCTCCAGCTCTGTGAACCAGAAACTGATAGATGAGGCGCACGAAAGCGGTAAAGCAGTCCATGTATGGACGGTAAACCGTAAGAGTGAGATGGAGAGGATGAAGATCCTGGGGGCGGATAATGTGATTACAGATAATCCCCTCATGGCCAGGGAAGTCCTGTTTGGAGAAAAGAATACGGAAAATCTCCTGGCGAGAATCCGGGAGATGTTAAAATAGAGTAAGGAGGATGCAGACGATGAAAATTGTGCTTCAGAGAGTATCAAAAGCCAGTGTATCGGTGGAGGGAAAGACAATAGGAGCGATAGATGACGGCTTTCTGATACTCCTTGGCGTCTCCGATACGGATACGGAGGAGATCGCCGACAAGATGGTTGATAAATTATGTAAACTGAGGATTTTCCAGGATGAAAATGGAAAGACCAACCGCTCACTTGCAGATGTGGGGGGCCAGCTCCTGGTGGTGAGCCAGTTTACCTTATATGCGGACTGCAGCGAGGGCAACCGTCCCAGCTTTTTCAGGGCAGGGGCCCCGGATTTGGCAAACCGGCTGTATGAACACGTGGTGGAGCGGTGCAGGATGTATGTGGATAAGGTGGAGCATGGAGAGTTCGGAGCCTATATGCAGGTGGAACTTTTGAATGACGGACCGTTTACACTTGTTCTGGACAGTGATATGATAGTAAAGAAGAAAAAGAATTAGAGCACGTTTGTAAATTGCTTTCTGTCGGCTGTGCGTCACACTTCGCGGGAGATGGCAGAAATGGATTTTCAAACACGCTCTGGTCCGGCTGCTCCGCGTAGACGGTGAAGCAGGCGGCGCTAAATCCCGGATATAGAAAAGACCGCCAAGAACGGCAGAAAAGAAGGAGGAACGTAAAGCAATGATACAGGTAGAGAAAACAGAGCTGACAGAGAAAACAGAACTGACTGCCGGGGAGAAGGTAAAAGAACTGCAGAAAGAACTGCAGAAAGAACTGACCTGGAGCTTTCCCAATATAGCGAAGGAGGCTCCGTCCCAGAAGGAGGAGGCGTTCGAATATTGTGAGGCTTATAAGGCATTTCTGGACTGTGCAAAGACGGAGCGCGAGTTTACTCAGGCAGCGGTAAAGCTTCTGAATGAAGCGGGATATGCGCCATTTGAAAAGGGGAGAGACTATAAGGCCGGAGATAAGGTATATTATGTCAACAGAAAAAAATCCCTGATTATGACAACCTTCGGGCAGAGGGAGATAGGCGCGGGCGTGCGCCTGAATGTGGCCCATATTGATTCGCCGCGTCTCGACCTGAAGCCGAACCCAATGTATGAGAAGGCGGAGATGGCCTTTTTCAAGACCCATTATTATGGCGGTATCCGTAAGTACCAGTGGGCTGCAATTCCGCTTGCCATGCACGGCGTGGTGGTGAAAAAGGATGGAGAGATTACAGACATCCGTATTGGTGAGGAGGATGGCGATCCGGTCTTCTGCGTAACGGATTTGCTCCCCCATCTGGCGGCAGACCAGAATGAGCGCAAGCTGAAGGACGGCATCAAGGGAGAAGAACTGAATGTGATAATCGGCTCTCTGCCGTTTACCGCGGATGAGGATATAAAGGAGCCGGTGAAGCTTTTGGCCCTCTCTGTCCTCAACGAGAAATACGGTATGACGGAAAAGGACTTTATCAGGGCTGAAATAGAGATCGTTCCGGCATTCAAGGCTGTGGATGTGGGACTGGACAGGAGCATGGTGGGAGCATACGGGCAGGATGACCGAGTGTGCGCTTATACGGCGCTGACGGCTGAGATGGCATCGATAGAGCCTGAATACACAACGGTAACCGTACTGGCCGATAAAGAAGAGATTGGTTCCGTAGGAAATACCGGGCTGGATTCAGATTTCGTGCTGCACTATATTGAAGATTTGGCGGAGACGGCGGGAATTGATTACAGGACAATTCTCAGGAACTCTATCTGCCTGTCTTCCGATGTAAACGCCGCCTATGATCCGACCTTCTCACAGGTTTATGAGGAAAGAAACGCCTGTTATATCAATAAAGGCTGTGTCCTGACGAAATATACCGGTTCCAGGGGCAAGGGAGGCAGCAATGACGCCAGCGCCGAGACGATGGCAAAGATTGTGGATATGATGGACCGCGAAGGCGTATACTGGCAGATTGGAGAGCTGGGAGCCGTGGATGTCGGAGGCGGGGGGACCGTTGCCATGTATGTGGCAGGCATGGATGTTGACGTGGTCGATCTGGGAGTTCCGATTCTTTCGATGCATTCCCCGTTTGAATTGGCGTCCAAGCTGGATATTTACAATACATATAAAGCGTTCTGCGCATTTTATAAATAGGATCTTTTTTTCTGGAGCCGTTTGTGGTATTATGTCTGTTATACGCATCGGCTCCAGAATGCGTTTGGGCAGATTTGCGGGACAGATTTGTTAATAAATTAGAAAAGAAGAGGATTTTTGAATGAGAAAATTTTTAAAAGTAGGACTTTGCGGCGCGGCTGCGCTTATGATGTTTGCAACTGGCTGTTCAGGACAAAAGAGTGCCAAGGACGCCTCACAGGCGGAGAGCACGGCTGAAGGAGAGACACCTGCTGAGACGGAAGAGTATGTTGCCGAGGGCAGCATTACACTGGGTGAGTATAAGGGAATTCCTGTAACCGTGACGGAACCGACAGTGACGGACGAAGAAGTGGATGCTCAGATTCAGCAGCTTTTGAATTCGAGCGCTGAGTATTTGGAGGTGGATCGCGAGGCTCAGCTGGGCGATCAGGTTAATATTGATTATAAAGGAATGAAAGACGGAGTTGCCTTTGACG
>ERZ808029.172-NODE-172-length-57079-cov-32.460668_pt1 | contig 57079 bp, 56 predicted proteins | sample MGYA00380185_ERZ808029 | MGnify/ENA primary metagenome ERZ808029 (study PRJEB31490, sample SAMN06133404) | mouse gut metagenome | isolation source: M2_3 | host: mice | place: China: Chengdu | collected 2015-05 ... | reverse complement strand
AGTATCAGGCGGTCAAAAGTCAGAGGATGATAATAAAGTTGCTTCCGATAATTCCGGAAAGACAACTACGACAAACAGCAATAATAAGACTGTAAAAACTGGTGATGAGGCTCCGGTCATGATCCTGGTTATAATGGCAGCGCTTGGATTGGCAGCAGCAGTCTTTACAAAAAGAAAACGTTATGATGTATAAAAAATAATAAAAAACGGGCGCCGCATTTTATATGCGGCGTCCGTTATTTTAACGTATTGCCGTGATTTAAAATGCGATATACTTCGCAAAAAGAAGCACGGCAGGTTACCATCTTTTTATTCAGGCAAGGATTGTGATACATAAGATAGCAAAGTTTTCGACGAAAAGGAGAACAATGTTTCAATAGATTCACTCCTTGTGCTTTTATAATAATATATGCAGCAGCTATTTCCTTTTTGCAATCAATTTGCAGATTGGATTGCCCAGCGCGGAAAATTTTGCTTCATATTCGGTCATGATATTACCAATATTCATGTATGGGTCGTGGTGCAAATTATGTGTATGTTTTTCCAAAACATAGCCGGCTTCGACTACTTGTTCCAGAGAAAAATCAAACAGCGCAATATTGTCTGTCTTGAATTCCACAATTCCGTTATGTTTTAATACCTGATCATAGCAGGAAAAAAAGCGCGTAGAAGTCAGCCGTCTTTTTGCATGGCGTGCTTTGGGCCATGGATCGGAAAAATTAAGATAGATTTTGTCGATTTCTTCCGGTGCGAATACTTCCGGGAGTGTAGCTGCATCCATGCAGATAAAACGGATATTCGTTAGAGTATTCCATTCTTCTGTGTCGAATTTTTCTAATCCGCGCAGCAGCACGCTGGTATAGCGTTCGATGCCGATGTAATTTATATCTGGGTTTTGTTTGGCAAGGGCGAGGATAAATTGTCCTTTTCCCATGCCAATCTCAATATGCAGCGGATGGTCGTTTTGGAATACATTTTTATTCCAGGAGCCTTTCATGGCAGTTTCATTTTGTATGACGCAAGGGTGCTTTGGTACTTCCTCGGCAGCCCTTGGAATATTACGAAGTCTCATAGATCTTCCTTCTTTCTGAATTATGGTCTAAAATATGAACGGGTATTTATCCCTTGGGGATAATCTTATCATATAAAAAGTAGAAGGTAAAGATTTCTTGCATGAAGAAAAGAATTTGAAATTGATTTAAAAAATCACTTGCAATCCTTGGAAAACTGTTATATAATAGCATTCGTGTTAGGAAAGTAATAAATTGAATAGCACAGAATGCGCGATTAGCTCAGTTGGTAGAGCACCTGACTCTTAATCAGGGTGTCCAGGGTTCGAACCCCTGATCGCGCAGTAGGTCACTGTTTTTGCGACGTTGAAGGTCGTGGGGATGGTGATTTTTTTGTATTAGAAATGAAAATGGATAATGGTGATTTTTTTGGCTACACTATAGGTAGAACATCGCAGTATGGGAGGGGAAAGATGAGGATACCAAAACATGTAGCAGTGATTCCGGACGGAAATCGCAGATGGGCTGTGAATCATAAACTCAAGAAACAGGAAGGATATGATCATGGTTTGGAGCCGGGATTGAAAGTGTTAAAAAAGGCGATAGAATATGGAATCAGTGAAATCACGTATTATGGATTTACGAAAGATAACTGCAAACGGCCGAAAGTACAGCAGCAGGCATTTCAAAAAGCATGTGTGGATGCGGTGAAGATGATCGAGGAACAAGGTGATGTATCGCTTCTGGTGCTTGGAGATTCGGAATCGGATAATTTTCCTGAGAATCTGCTTTCTTATAGAGAGCGGCAGGATATAGGAGAGCCAAAGATAAAAGTGAATTTTCTTGTAAATTACGGATGGGACTGGGATTTGAAAGGAATGCGTTCAAAAGAAATTCCAAGGGTGGATCTTGTGATCCGGTGGGGGAATATGAGAAGGCTTTCGGGAATGCTGCCAATACAGTGTGTATATTCTGATTTTTATGTGGTCGAGCGTTGTTGGCCGGATTATCAGGAAGAAGACTTTGATAAGGCATTGTTGTGGTATGATAAACAGGATGTGACCTTAGGAGGATAAAATGATAAAGACTTGGATTGCAGATGTGACGCCGCTATATGAGACGGAAACTTATCGAAGATATTATTGTCTGGTTCCGGATTTTCGAAAGGAAAAGGCAGATAAAATTACGGTATGGGAGAAAAAGGCGCAAAGCATCGGGGTATGGGTGCTTCTGCAAAAAATGAGGCAATACTATAGTTTGGATGAGCAGGCGAATTTTAACTTGTCACATTCGGGGAAATATGTTTTGTGCTCTGTAGATGATAGCGGTACGAAGGGAGCAGAGGTCGGGTGTGATGTAGAGATGGTAGGAAGATATCATGCCAAAATAGCAAACAGATATTTTGCGGAGGAGGAGATCGACTGGATCAATGGGAAACAAGCATTGGAGCGATCGGAACGTTTCTATCGCATATGGGTATTGCGGGAAAGTTTTTTAAAAGCAACCAGGAAGGGAATGCAGCTGGACATGAAGACGTTTGCATTTCATATGAAGAATATGGAACAAAAATGGGAACTTTCCAGGCAGCCGAAAGATTTTGGGAAAAAATATTATTTCCAGGAATATCGAGTTGGAAATGGGGAAGCGAGAGCAGCGGTGTGTGCTGACAGATGCGAGTTTTCAAAAACGATGAAGAGATTTTGCTTTTAGAAGGGAAATCTTTTATTTGAGAGAAGTCTGTGATATAATTTGAAAATATATGAAGAAAGAAAAGAAGATAGACGAGGTACATATGAAAATTAAGGATAGAAATAAATGGAGAAGATATAAACGGCTCATTGCTAAGAAAATAAGGGGGATCCGGAGTATCCCCAGAAAACAGAAAATTTTGACGGGGATTCTTGTGCTTTTGCTTATTACAGGAGTTATTTTAGGGAATACATTCGGACGGACGGCAGCAGAAAAGGAAGCAAAGAAGAAGATTGCCGCGGCAAAGAAAGAAACAGAGCAGGTGAAGGCTGATTGGGAAGCCGAAAAGGAAGAAGCAAAAAAAGAAGCGAAGAGGGAAGAGCAGATAAAGCATGAGGAGGAACGTCCATGGAATCTTGTTCTTGTCAATACATCTCATCCGATGCAGGATGGATATGTTCCTGAACTTGCAACGGTTGGAGATGTGCAGGTGGATGTAAGGATCAAAGACGCTTTGGAAAAGATGCTCAAAGATGCCCGCAAGGCAGGAGTGAATCCGATTCCCTGTTCCGGATATCGTTCTGTAGAAAGACAGACTCAGATTTTTAACGAGACGGTACAAGGCTGGCTCGATAAAGGAGAAAACTATTGGACAGCATATGATAAAACATCACAGGAAGTACAGCTTCCGGGAACCAGTGAGCATGGTGTGGGACTTGCTGTAGACATTATATCCAATCAATATAGCAATCTGGACGCAGGACAGGCAGATACTCCGGAGGCAAAGTGGCTGCAGGCGAATTGCCAAAAGTATGGATTTATTCTTCGTTATCCACCGGATAAACAAGATGAGACTGGCATTATATATGAAGCTTGGCATTATCGTTATGTTGGCGAGGAAGATGCAAAGAAGATCATGGAATCAGGACAAACTTTGGAGGAATATTTAAGCGAGACATATTAAGTACATATAAGCGATAAAAGAGTAGAGTGCGGTGAAGAGATAAGAAGAGGCGAAGCAGCCGGAAAGAATATGTGGAAGAAAAGGAAGGCAGGAATTTCAAGATGAGCGGAAACAAAGAAAAGGAGCAAGGCGTACCGGCGTATAAAAGTGTTGTAATAGAGGAACAGGCAGAATGTGAAGAGGCAGCAGCTAACGAAGCTATGGAGGCCGAGACGGTTGGGGAGATGAATCCATATACACGCAAGGAGTATGAAACCAACAGTGTTCGTATACATCCAAAAAGGATCGGATATGTGCAAGTATATGACAGAGGGGAACACAAATGGAGAGATATGACGGAGTGGGCATTCTTAGGATATCAGGAACGCAAAAAGGCACTTCTTGGAAACGCTTATAAACCACCGATTTATTTAGATTAGAATCTGATGTAAATGAAAATGGATTGCGGTAAGACGCAATCTATTTTTGTACAAGAGGAAGGATAAAATAGTATGGAATGGCAGCAATTATTATCAGAAAAACGATCGAGGGGAAGAAAAACACCTTATAAATCAAACGATTTGAGAAGTGAGTTTGAAAAAGATTATCATAGAATTATAGGGAGTGCATCTTTTCGAAGACTGCAGGATAAGACCCAGGTATTTCCATTGGACAAAAGTGATTTTATCAGGACGCGGCTGACGCACTCGCTGGAAGTATCTTCATTTGGCAAGTCACTAGGACAGAATATCGGGGAAAATATATTAAAATACAATTTGGATCCGGGATTTACACCACGGATGAAAGAAGACATTTGCCATATTCTGCAATGTGCAGGTTTGATCCATGATATTGGAAACCCGCCGTTTGGACATTTTGGAGAAACGGCAATCCGGGAATGGTTTCAAAAAAGAATACCAAAGATGCATTATAACGGACAGGTGTTGGAAGAGATGCTGACCCCGTGGATGAAGGAAGATTTTTATCATTTTGAAGGAAATGCACAGGCGCTTCGGCTGGTAAGCAAGCTCCATTTTCTTGTAGACGAATATGGGATGAATCTTACCTATGCGTTGCTGAATACGATCGTGAAATATCCGGTATCTTCACTTGGGATCAATCAGAGCAGCGGGGACATCAAAGAGAAAAAGATGGGTTATTATTATGCGGACCAGGCTTTGTTTGAAGAAATCTCAATGGAGACAGGAACGCTTGGAAGGCGGCATCCTTTGACATACATACTGGAGGCGGCAGATGATATCGCGTATAAGACGGCAGATATCGAGGATGCATTTGTAAAAGGATTTATATCTTATTATCGCCTGTGTGAGGTGCTGCAGACGATTCCCCGAAAGGAAGGTGAGGCACATCCGATCGAGATGCTTCAGAGGCAGTATGAGCATGGGAAGGAGCACGAGGTGAAAGATCCGGAGACTTATGCGGTGAAAAACTGGATTATCCGTATGCAAGGTTTATTGATCAATTGTGCGACCTATGGATTTACGTCGAATTATAAAGCGATCATGGAGGGAGAATACAAGTATGACTTGTTCCATGGAACAGTTGCCGAGACGGTCATGGAGGTTCTTGGAAGGCTGGCGTATGAAGAAGTATTTTGTTCGCCGGAGATCTTTAAGATGGAGGTGACGGAGTCCGTAATCATTAATTTCCTTATGGATAATCTTGCCGAGGCATTTTTGTATTATGATACGGATAAAAAGATGTCTTCACGGGCGGAACGCCTAGAAGCGCTTGTGTCTGATAATTATAAAAATGCATATCATCATCAGGCAGAAGGCAAAGGTGAAGCGGAAAAGCTGTATCTTAGATTTTTGCTGGTGACAGACTATATATGTGGAATGACAGATAGTTATGCTAAAAGATTATATCAGGAATTAAATGCGGTGATATAAGGATTAGTGGAAAACTTTTGGTATTTTTGTGTGTGGATGTGCATAAGCTGTCAAGAAATAAAAGACAGCCGCCAGATAGAAGCGGTTATGGGAAAGGCAGTTGTTATGGAGCGAACCGTAAATTATGTATATGCATATCACGAAGGAAAGAGAATCCGAAATGCGGGATTTGTCAGGAGAGCAGGAAAGGAAGGAAACTTTTTGCTGATTTTGCAGTTAAGAGGTATTACACCGTCAAAGATGCTGAAGGTATATGCGCTTTTTGAAGAAGACGAAGAGGGGCGGAAGATTTTTCTGAAAGAATTGAGCGCACCTATGCCAGTCCTTTCCATACAGCTGGAATTGAATGAAAGTTCTGTAGAGACATATAGTACGCCGCAGGAAATCAAGGGGATTTTGATTGAGGATGATGAGGGAAGGACTTATATAGGCCTTTGGGAACAGGTTGCGTTTGACAGTGTACAGATTTTTCCTGCCAGGCAAAGAAGAGAACTTAAAGAAACGGCAAAGCCCGAGGTGGATGCAGAAGTACCGGCGGAAGAGTCGGCTGAAAAGGAAGAAGATGACGGGACTCTTGCCATAGAAAAAGATGAAGAAGATGACGGGGCTCTTGCCGTAGAAAAAGATAAGGAAGATGATGGGGCTCTTGTCATAGAAAACGAGGGGAATGTTGCTGCAGAACAAGAGGATGAGGAAGAAGAACAGAAGCTGAAAGAGCAGTCTACGGGGGAGATTGGGTGGCAGAAGATTACGAGAGAGGATATTGGACGGTTCCCGCGATGTGAATGGAGATTAGTAAATAATCCATTTTTGATGCATGGATATCGCAATTATCATTATCTGGCGTTATCGAAGGAAGATGGAAAAACGATTCTTGGAGTTCCGGGCGTTTATGCGAAGCAGGAAGAACAGGCAGCAAGGGCTTTTGGTTTTACGATGTTTAGACGGGCAAAGGACGCGCAGGAAGAAGATGAGAATTTCGGATATTGGTGCAGGTTCGTGAGAACTGAGATTGTATAAAATAAGTATGGAGACAGATATGTATACACAGGATGAAAAGTACATGAAAGAAGCAATAAAACAGGCCAGGAAAGCATATGCACTTGGCGAGGTGCCGATTGGGTGCGTGATTGTATATGAAGGGAAGATCATAGCAAGAGGGTATAACCGCCGGACAATCGATAAGAACACGCTTGCGCATGCCGAGCTTTCGGCGATTCGCAAGGCGAGCCGGAAACTCAATGACTGGAGGCTGGAAGGCTGTACAATGTATGTGACGTTAGAGCCTTGTCAGATGTGTTCGGGGGCGATCGTGCAGTCGAGAATCGATAAAGTGGTTATCGGCTGTATGAATCCGAAGGCAGGATGTGCAGGTTCTATATTGAACTTGTTACAGATGGAAGAGTTTAACCATCAGGTGGAGATGGAAGTCGGTGTGTTGGAAGAAGTGTGCAGTCAGATGCTGAAAGAATTTTTTAAAGCGCTGCGTGAGAAAAAGAAAGAAGAAAAGAAAAAAGAAAAGGATGCAGGAGCCGTTGACATTTAAGCAAAAATGAGTTAAAATGAATTCTCGTGCAGCCGGGGTGTTAGCGGTACCTTGAACCTACAATCCGCTATAGTAGGGGTGATGTTACATGGAGGGCGTTTTCTTGTGGAGCTGCCCTTGGTACGTGGCGTTGATGTTTGGGTCTTACGCGACGAGACTCTGTGAACCGTGTCAGGGTGGGAACACAGCAGCACTAAGCAGAATCACTCGGGTGCCGTAAGGGTGCCTGGGCTGAGTTAACGGCCAAGGTAACGTCTGGGGGAATTCGTTCGAAGTGTAACGCACGAGAAAAGAAAATATAATCGTATTAAGAAAATAGAATTATAATAGAGATATGAGATGAGAGGGGCTGTCAGGATTGATATGCTCCTTTTGTGCATTATAGAGACGGGGCAATGGATAAGAACCTGACAAAAGGTATCAAAAAAGTGAGGAGACATTATGCGTATTTTATTAGCAGCAATCAATGCGAAATATATTCATTCTAATCTGGCGGTGTACAGCTTGAAAGCATATGTCCGAGCGGAAGAAGAGATTCAGATTGCGGAGTACACAATTAATCAGCAGGTGAATGATATCCTGATGGATCTGTATAAGAAGAAGCCGGATGTGCTTTGTCTTTCTTGTTATATCTGGAATCGTATGTATGTACAAGAGATTGTGCATGAGATAAAGAAGATCATGCCCCAGCTTATTATATGGCTTGGGGGTCCGGAGGTGTCTTATGACAGTAAACGCGTATTAGAAGAGCTGTCCAAGGTCACGGGAGTGATGAAAGGCGAAGGTGAAGAGACGTTCCTCGAACTAGTAAGACATTATAAGGGGGCGCCTAAAACTCTGGCGGATATTTCGGGAATTACTTTCCGTGATGAAGCAGGGAATATTGTGGAGAATCCATGGCGCCCTGTGATGGATTTGAGTCTTGTTCCGTTCGTCTATGAAGACATGGAGAAATTTGAACATAAGATCATTTATTATGAATCGAGCAGGGGATGTCCGTTTTCTTGCAGCTATTGTCTTTCTTCGGTGGATAAGAGTCTTAGATTTCGGGATATGGAGCTTGTGAAACGAGAGCTTCAGTTCTTTTTGGATAAGAAGGTGCCGCAAGTGAAATTTGTGGATCGGACGTTTAACTGCAAGCATGAACATGCGAAAGAGATTTGGAGATATATTTTAGAGCACGATAACGGCGTGACAAATTTTCATTTTGAGGTGTCGGCAGATATTTTGGATGAAGAAGAATTTGAATTGCTTGGAGAGATGCGTCCGGGGCTTGCACAGCTGGAGATCGGGGTGCAGTCTACCAATCCGGATACGATACGGGAAATCAAACGGACAATGAGATTTGAGAAAGTATCAGATGCGGTGAGAAGGGTCAATGAGAGCGAAAATGTACATCAGCATCTGGATTTGATTGCAGGGCTTCCGCATGAGGATTACAAAAGTTTTGGAAAGTCATTTGATGATGTATATAGATTAGAACCAAAGCAGCTGCAGCTTGGCTTCTTAAAGGTGCTGAAAGGCTCTTATATGGAAGCGCAAAAGGAGACGTATGGGCTTTTGTATCAGTCAACGCCGCCGTATGAAGTGCTAAGAACGAAGTGGCTCTCTTATGACGACATCATACGCTTGAAACAGATAGAAGAGATGGTGGAAGTGTATTACAATAGCCGGCAGTTTATGCATACGATAGCGGCACTTGGCGAAGTATTTGATTCACCGTTTGCGCTGTATGAAAAGCTGGCAGGATATTATGAAAAGAATGGATTGTTATCGGTAAGTCACGGAAGGGCAGCCAGATATGAGATTTTGCTTGATTTTATCAAACAATATTTGGAAGAGCAGTGTAGGGAACAGGCGTGGGATGCAAAACATGTTGAAAAATATCGGGAGCTTCTGACTTATGATTTTTATCTGAGGGAAAATGCAAAAAACCGTCCGGCATTTGCGAAGGAAAACAGAGCAGAAAAAGAAGCATTACAGGAATTTTACCGAACGGAAGAGGAAGAACGAAAGTATCTCAAAACATATGATGGATATGACAAGCGCCAGATGCGTAAGATGACACATATTGAAAAATTTATTTTGTTAGAAGAAAAGCCGTTCTATGTGTTGTTTGATTATAAAAACCGAAATGCGCTGGATCATCGGGCATGGACAATAAGATTAGAAACGTTATTGCAAAATGAAGGTAAACAGTATAAAATGGACAGCAAATAGGTTGAGGTGATGATATGAACTTTTTCAACAATAAAAATTTTAAGAGGATTGCAGCGATCGTGATTTTGGCAGTTATCGCAGCAATGCTGATTACGATGGTCGTGCCATACCTGGCATAATCACAAAAAGGATGTACAAGATACCATGAAAATCGGAAAAGTACCGCAGACGGTAATCAAGAGAGTTGTTTTAAAGAATGTAAAAGAGAATATGAAAGAGAACCTATTGTGCGTTCAGGTCACAAAATACGGTAATGATAAGGAACTTTGCACATATGTCGTATATGAAGCGGCGAATGAGCTTTTATCCAGGGGAATAGCCCCGCGCTGTATGCAGCTTACGATTCTCTTACCGCCATATGCCTATGAATCCAGACTAAAGGCGATGAGCGAGGCGGCTGCAGAAGTGGCTAAGACGTGCCATATAAAAATCTCGGAAATCCATGCGGAAGTGATGCCGCATATATCCGCAGGGATCGTGACGGCGGCCATGCAAGGGAAAGAGCTAGAAGAGCTTTCGGGGCTAAGAGGTCCGAACGATGATGCCAGGAATGATATTGTACTGGCAGGAACTGTCGGATTGGAAGGAAGTATCCGGATTCTGAAAGAGAAGGAAGAAGAACTTAGAGAACGCTTCATACCGGCATTTTTAGATGGATTTGCAAGGAAGCAAAAGGAGCTGTATCGGGAAGAATTGTGGGAGATTCTAAAAGGAATTTCGGATGTCAATGTAACACAGATTACAGACGGAGGAATTCTGGCGGCGCTTTGGAAGATTACGAAAGAGTGTGAGTGGGGGATGGATGTAGATTTAAAAAAGATGTCTATTTGCCAGGAAACCGTGGAAATATGTGAACATTTCCGATTGAACCCTTATCAGCTTGCATCTTCCGGCAGCTTTTTGATATTGACGAAAGATGGAGAAGGGCTGCAGGCGAAGCTTAAGGAGGCGGGTATCCGCGCTTCCGTGATCGGACAGCGAAAAGCAGGATGTGACAAAATCATAAGAAATGGCGAGGAGATGCGTTATCTTGACCGTCCGGCTCCGGATGAATTTTTGAAACTATTTTGGAGAGAAGGAGAATAAAAAATGAGAGAGCAGATATTAAAGTATATTGAAAAGAACAGTCGTGTGAACTTAGGCGAGCTTGCAGTGTTGCTTGGAACAGACGAGGTTACGGTTGCAAATGAGATTGCTGATATGGAAAAAGAAAAGATCATTTGTGGTTATCATACCTTGATCGATTGGGAAAAGGCCGGACTTGATGAAGTGACGGCGCTGATAGAGGTTCGTGTAACTCCACAGAGAAATCAAGGATTCGAGCGTATTGCGGAGAGAATCTATAATTATCCGGAGGTAAAATCTGTATATCTCATTTCCGGTGCGTATGATTATCTTATCACGTTAGAGGGTAAGACGCTGCTTGAAATTTCCAAATTCGTTGCGGAGAAATTGTCTCCGATCGAGGGAATACTTAGTACATCGACACATTTTATTTTGAGAAAATATAAAGATCATGGAACGATTTTAGTGAAGAAAGAGAAATCAGAAAGGGTACTGGTGATGCCGTAATGAGGAATCCATTATCAAAATTAGTAACAGGAATAGAGCCTTCCGGTATTCGTAAATTTTTTGATGTTGTCAATGAGATGGAAGGGGCAATTTCGTTAGGCGTAGGAGAACCGGATTTTGATACGCCGTGGCGGATCAGGGAAGAGGGAATCTATACACTGGAAAAAGGGAAGACATTTTATACGTCAAATGCCGGATTAAAAGAATTAAAAGAGGAAATCTGTAAATACTTAGAAAGAAAAGCAGATGTTTCTTATGACTATGTGCACGAAGTGGTAGTGACTGTCGGCGGAAGCGAAGGGATTGATATTGCGCTTCGCGCGATGCTTGATCCGGGAGATGAGGTATTGATTCCGCAGCCAAGTTATGTCTCTTATCTGCCATGTACCGTACTTGCGGGCGGCGTGCCGGTAGTGATTCCTTTGCAGGAGAAAAATCAGTTTCGTCTGACGGCGGAAGAATTAGAGGAAGCAATTACTGATAAGACAAAAGTACTTGTACTTCCGTTCCCGAATAATCCGACGGGTGCGATCATGACAAAAGAGGATTTAGAGCCGATTGCGAAGCTGGTAGAAAAATATGATTTGTATGTGATCTCAGATGAGATTTACTCCGAGCTTACATACGGGGAAAAGCATGTTTCTATCGCAAGCCTGCCAGGAATGAAGGAGAGAACCATCTTGATCAATGGATTCTCCAAAGGATTTGCAATGACAGGGTGGAGACTTGGTTATGCGTGTGGTCCGGCGGTGATTATCGAGCAGATGCTAAAGATCCATCAATATGCGATCATGTGTGCGCCGACGAACAGTCAGTATGCGGCGATCGAAGGACTTAAGAATTGTGATGACGAAGTGGAAGAGATGCGTCAGGCTTACAATCAGAGAAGACGTTTCTTGGTTCATGAGTTCAAGAAAATGGGATTACAGTGTTTTGAACCGTTTGGAGCGTTTTATATTTTTCCTAGCATACAGGAATTCGGGATGACTTCCGAAGAATTTGCCAATGCATTTTTGCAGGAGGAAAAGGTTGCGGTAGTGCCGGGAACTGCATTTGGAAAATGCGGAGAAGGATTCCTTCGCATTTCTTATGCGTACTCGCTGGAGGATTTAAAAATCGCGCTGGAGCGTCTGGAGCGATTTATTACAAAGCTTCGTGAGCAGAAGGGGAAATAAGCGATGTTGAATATTGTATTGTTTGAACCGGAGATTCCGGCAAATACCGGGAATATCGGGCGTACCTGTGTGGCAACGGGAACGAGGCTGCATCTTATCGAGCCGCTGGGATTTCGCCTGAATGAAAAGGCGTTAAAACGTGCGGGAATGGATTACTGGAATGAGTTGGATGTGACTACATATATTGACTATGCGGACTTTCTGGAGAAGAATCCGGGTGCGAAGATTTATATGGCGACAACAAAGGCTTCTAAGGTGTATACCGAGGCGGAATATGAAGATGGATGCTATATCATGTTTGGGAAAGAAAGCGCAGGAATCCCGGAAGAGATTCTGGTACAGCATAGGGAAGACTGCATTCGCATTCCGATGTGCGGGGATATCCGTTCCTTGAATCTTGGGAATTCCGCAGCAATCGTATTATATGAGGCGCTTCGCCAGAATAATTTCGCAGGAATGAATACGGAAGGTCATCTTCACAGACTTACATGGGAGTAAAAATTATAGACAATATTTGGAAAAGTGAGTATAATTAGGAAGGAAATAAATTATGAAGGTTAATAAAAGTGAATATCGTGCATTTGCATTGGTTTCACAGTTTAGCATGAGTATACTGATTCCGCTTATTATATGTACGTTACTGGGTTCTTTTTTAGAGGAGAAATATAAAATTCCCGTGGCGCTCCCGTGCATTATCCTGGGAATGCTGGCAGGTGGAAGAAATGCCTATATTCTGATAAAGCATATCAGTGACGATATGGGAGGTAAGAAGGAGAAGAAAGACGATGAAGAGAGCAAATGAGACGTTAAAGGAGCTGCTGGTCGGGATTGGCATATATGGCGTGGCGGCGGAGATCATTTGTCTTATCATCGGCTATGATATTCTTCATGTATCAGCAGGTCTTTTGGTAGGAGTGCTCACAGCAGCCGGTATGGTAATCCATATGGACAGGGCGCTTGAGGATGCCCTGGATTTGGGAGAGGAAGGGGCGCTTGCACATATCAAAAAGACATACCTTATACGCATTACAGTTGTTTTTCTTATATTGGGAGCAGTTGTGTATTTTAAGATAGGCAACGTGTTCGCAGTACTTGTCGGTGTGATGAGCCTTAAACTTGCGGCTTATATGCAGCCGGCAGTGCATAAATTTATGGCATCAAAAAAATCTTAGAAAAGGAGGTTGAGAATGTGGGAAGCGGCTTAGGAATATTAGCTGCCAGAGAACCTGATTTTCAGATTCACGGTCTTTTGAAATTTGAACTTTTCGGACAGGAACTATGGCTTACGACGACACATATCAGTGTTCTTATTGTGTGTGCGGCACTTATTATTTTTGCCATAATCGTAAAAGCAAAGCTGAAAGATACAGAAGGAGAACCGGGCAGTCTGCAGAATATTGCAGAAATGGCGGTAGAAGCTTTGGATAATATGGTCTGTGGAAACATGGGGAGTAAAGGACTTTCTTTCCGTAATTATATTGGGACGCTTTTTTTCTTTATTTTGATAAGTAATTTGTCGGGACTTGTAGGATTAAGACCCCCGACGGCAGATTACGGTGTCACATTTACACTGGGTATTTTTACTTTTATCCTAATCCAGTTTAATAATGTAAGATACAATAAGGGAAGGGCATTTACTGACTTGTTCCAGCCAATACCGCTCTTATTTCCAATCAATTTGATTGGCGAGCTGGCGGTTCCGTTTTCTTTGTCCATACGTTTGTTTGGTAATGTGTTATCGGGAACGGTTATTATGGGATTGCTTTACGGACTGCTGAATCAGTTTGCGCTGGCATGGCCGGCGGTTTTACACGTATACTTTGATATATTCTCAGGATGTATCCAGACATATGTGTTCTGTATGTTGACAATGGTATTTATCACAGATAAAATACCGGATTAATTAAAAAATATTTTTTATTAGGAGGATTACTATTATGAGTCAAATTACGAATGAAGCTTTAATCTTAGCATGTTCAGCAATCGGTGCGGGTCTTGCGATGATCGCAGGTATTGGTCCTGGTGTTGGTCAGGGTTACGCAGCAGGTCAGGCGGCCGCAGCAGTAGGAAGAAATCCGGGAGCACAAGGAGATATCAGAGCAACGATGCTTATGGGGCAGGCCGTAGCCGAGACAACAGGTCTTTATGGTTTGGTTATCGCTTTTATTTTACTTTTTGCGAATCCATTATTGGGAAAACTCTAAAAAACAGCAAGAGTAAAATAGGAGGAAGGAGGCTAAGGCTTGGAGCGTTTATTTAACTTGGATGCGCAGCTTCTTTTTGATGCATGTATCATGGCGATTGCCATGTTTGTACTGTTTACTTTGCTTTCCTATTTCTTATTTGAACCGGTTAGAAATATGCTGGAAAAAAGAAAACAGCGTGTAGTCTCGGAACAGGAAAATGCAAAGAAAGAGCATGAAGAGGCTTTGTTATATAAGGCAGAATATGAAAAGAAGTTAAGAGAAGTAGACAAAGAAGCGCAGGAAATCATAAGTGAGGCTCGTAAGAAGGCGATGAGACAGGAAACGTCTATCATTGCCGAGGCGCATAAAGAGGCAGAAAGGATTATTAGCCGTGCCAATGCGCAGGTTGAGCTTGAGAAGAAGCAGGCGTTGGACGATATGAAGCAGCAGATGATTGCGATTGCTTCTATGATGGCTGGAAAAGTTGTATCATCTTCGATTGACACGACCATTCAGGAAGAATTGATTGACGAGACATTGAAAGAAATGGGTGAGAACACATGGCTAAGTTAGTTTCGAAAACATATGGAGACGCCCTTTTTGAAGTTGCTTTGGAAGAAAATAAGGTGGATACCTTGTTCGAAGAAGCTTATGCGGTAAGAGAAATTCTTGCGGTAAGTAAGGAATTAAACCAGCTTATGGATCAGCCAAAGATCACAAAAGAAGATAAGATAAAGATCATGGAAGAGACATTTGGAGAAAGGGTTTCCGGAGAAATCACAGGGCTTATAAAGCTTTTGATTACGAAGGGGCATTATCAAGATACAGTGGATGTCTTGGATTACTTTATCGGATTGGTAAAAGAAGAAAAGAAAATCGGAATTGCGTATGTATCCTCGGCGATTGCATTGTCTGGGGCACGCAAGAAAGAGATAGAGAAGAAGCTGCTTGATACCACGTCTTATGAAAGCTTTGAGGTGCACTATGAGGTGGATGAAAGTTTGATAGGCGGTATGGTGATCCGTATCGGAGACCGTGTGGTAGACAGCAGTATCAAGAGTAAGCTTTATGAGCTTACGAAAGAATTGAAAAAGATTCAGGTTGGTGTATAGGCTGACCGAAAAGTAGAATATATGGAAAGAGGGTGGATTCGCTCCATGAATTTAAGACCAGAAGAAATCAGTTCTGTGATCAAAGAACAGATTAAGAGATATGCGTCAGAGCTTGAGGTGTCTGATGTGGGAACGGTTATTCAGGTGTATGATGGAATCGCACGTATCCACGGTCTTGAGAATGCGATGCAGGGTGAACTTTTGGAGTTCCCGGGTGAAGTATATGGAATGGTACTTAACTTAGAGGAAGACAACGTTGGTGCGGTACTTTTGGGAAACCAAAAGAGTATCAACGAAGGGGATACTGTAAAGACAACCGGAAGGGTTGTAGAGGTTCCGGTTGGAGACTGCATGTTAGGCCGTGTTGTAAATGCACTTGGACAGCCGGTTGATGGGAAGGGCCCGATTCAGGCAAAAGCTTTCCGGCAGATTGAAAGAGTAGCATCCGGTGTTATCGCACGTAAATCCGTAGATACGCCGCTTCAGACAGGTATCAAGGCGATTGACTCCATGATTCCGATTGGAAGAGGTCAGCGTGAGCTCATCATCGGTGACCGTCAGACAGGAAAGACGGCGATCGCAATTGACACGATCATTAACCAAAAAGGACAGAATGTAAAATGTATTTATGTTGCAATCGGACAGAAAGCTTCTACCGTTGCAAATATCGTACAGACATTGAGTGAATTTGGGGCCATGGATTACACGACGGTTGTTGCGGCAACTGCGAGTGAGCTGGCACCGCTTCAATATATTGCACCATATTCAGGATGTGCCATCGGAGAGGAATGGATGGAAAACGGAGAGGACGTACTTATTATTTATGATGATTTGTCCAAACATGCGACCGCATACCGTACCCTGTCCTTGCTGCTTCGCCGTCCGCCGGGACGTGAGGCTTATCCGGGTGATGTATTCTATCTGCACTCAAGACTTTTGGAGCGTGCGGCAAGATTGTCCGACGCGCTTGGCGGAGGTTCTCTGACAGCGCTTCCGATCATTGAGACGCAGGCAGGCGATGTGTCTGCATATATTCCGACCAATGTAATCTCTATTACGGACGGTCAGATTTATCTGGAAACAGAGATGTTCAACGCAGGTTTCCGTCCGGCGGTAAACCCGGGTATCTCAGTATCCCGTGTGGGTGGTTCTGCACAGATCAAGGCAATGAAGAAGATTGCAGGTCCGATTCGTATCGACCTCGCACAGTACCGTGAGCTCGCATCGTTTGCTCAGTTTGGTTCCGAACTGGATGCAGATACCAGCGAACGTCTGGCACAGGGCGCACGTATCAAAGAGATTTTGAAGCAGCCTCAGTATAAACCGATGCCGGTAGAATATCAGGTTATTATCATTTATACGGCAACGAAGAAGCATCTTCTTGATATTGAGGTGGATGATATCTTACGTTTTGAAAAAGAATTTTTTGAATTTATCGATATAAAATATCCGGAGATTCCAAAAGCAATCCGTACAGAAAAAGTCATTTCTGAAAAGACGGAAGAAAAGCTTGTAAATGCAATTAATGAGTTCAAGGCAGAATTTAAATAGAAAGGGGTGATCTGTCATGGCATCTATGAGAGATATTAAAAGACGCCGTATGAGTATACAAAGTACGCAGCAGATTACCAAAGCCATGAAACTCGTTTCTACTGTAAAACTGCAGAAAGCAAGAGCAAGAGCAGAGAATACCCAGGCATACTTTGACAGTATGTATAAGACAGTGACTTCTATGCTTTCTAAGACAAAGCATATAGAACATCCGTATCTTATGAAGGGAGATTCTGACAAGATTGGGATTGTTGTCGTGACATCGAACCGCGGTCTGGCAGGCGGATATAATTCGAATATCATAAAGCTTGTGACGGGGCAGGATTTTGATAAAGCGAAGGTAAAAATCTATGCGGTTGGCTCTAAGGGTGTGGACAGCCTTGTAAGAAAAGGGTATGAAATTACTGCGGATTATTCCGAGATGATCGAGGAACCGGTATACGGGGATGCAAAAGAGATTGCGAAGCGTCTTCTTACGGATTTTACGACAGGAGAAATCGGTGAGATTTATCTTGCGTATACGTTCTTTAAGAATACGGTCAGTCATGTTCCGATATTGATGAAACTGCTTCCGATTAATCCGGAGGAAATGAATGTGAAAGAGGAAGTCGAAGAAGACGATGACAAGCTGACGCTTATGAATTTTGAGCCAAATGAAGAGGAGGCGCTCAACCTCCTTGTTCCGAAATATATGTCGAGTATTCTCTATGGAGCGTTTGTAGAAGCGGTTGCCAGCGAGAATGGAGCGCGTATGCAGGCGATGGATTCGGCGACGAGCAATGCAGAAGAAATGATCAGCGACTTAGGTCTGAAATATAACAGAGCACGTCAGAGCTCGATTACACAAGAATTAACAGAAATTATAGCCGGAGCGGAAGCAATCGGTTAATAAGGAGTGGAAAAATGGCAGAGAAAAATATAGGTAAAATTACCCAGATCATCGGTGCCGTTTTGGACATTAAATTCGCCGGAGGGCATCTTCCGGAAATCAACGAAGCCATTCATATCACCAGAAAAGACGGTGAGAGACTGGTTGTCGAGGCAGCACAGCATCTGGGCGATGATACGGTAAGATGTATCGCCATGGGTCCGACAGACGGACTTGTCCGCGGGATGGATGCAGAAGCGACAGGAGCGCCGATTTCGGTTCCTGTAGGAGAGAACACACTGGGACGTATCTTTAACGTGCTTGGAGAGGCGATTGACGAAAAGCCGGCTCCGAAGAATGTGGAGTATGAACCGATTCATAAGAAGGCACCATCTTTTGAGGAACAGGCGACCGAAGCAGAGATGCTGGAGACCGGAATCAAGGTCGTAGACTTACTTTGCCCTTACCAGAAGGGTGGTAAGATTGGTTTGTTTGGCGGTGCCGGTGTAGGTAAAACCGTTTTGATTCAGGAATTGATCACCAATATTGCGACAGAGCACGGCGGATATTCCGTATTTACCGGCGTAGGTGAAAGAACCCGTGAAGGAAATGACCTTTACTATGAGATGATGGAATCAGGGGTTATCAATAAGACGGCCATGGTGTTTGGTCAGATGAATGAGCCGCCTGGAGCGCGTATGAGAGTTGGTCTTACCGGACTTACGATGGCGGAATATTTCCGTGATAAGGGTGGAAAAGACGTATTGTTGTTTATTGATAATATTTTCCGTTTTACACAGGCAGGTTCAGAGGTTTCAGCGCTTCTTGGACGTATGCCGTCTGCGGTAGGTTATCAGCCGACGCTTGCAACGGAGATGGGGGCTTTGCAGGAGCGTATCACTTCTACAAAGAACGGTTCTATCACATCAGTGCAGGCTGTCTATGTGCCTGCCGATGACTTGACGGACCCGGCTCCGGCAACTACATTTGCCCACTTAGACGCAACAACCGTATTGTCGCGTGCTATCACGGAGCTTGGTATCTACCCGGCGGTGGATCCGTTGGAATCCAGCTCCAGAATCCTCGATCCGCACATTGTAGGCGAGGAGCATTATCAGGTAGCCAGAGGTGTACAGGAGATTCTTCAGAAATACAAAGAGCTTCAGGATATTATTGCAATTCTTGGTATGGATGAACTTTCAGAGGATGATAAGCTGCTTGTATCAAGAGCAAGAAAGGTACAAAGATTCTTGTCTCAGCCATTCTTTGTGGCAACACAGTTTACCGGATTAGAGGGACGTTATGTACCGATCAGTGAGACAATTCAGGGATTTAAGGAGATTCTGGAAGGAAAGCATGATGATATTCCGGAGGGACATTTCCTGAATGCAGGTAATATTGATGACGTACTTGCCCGCGTGAAATAGGAGGGGTTCTTATGGCAGGAACATTTGAACTTAAAATTATCGAACCGGATGGCGTATTCTATCAAGGTGAAGGAGAGTTATTAGAATTCGTATCGATAGAAGGTGAGATGGGTGTATACAAGGATCATATCCCGTTGACAACCATCCTGGAGCCATGTGTGATGAAAATCCACACCGGTGAAGGGGTTAAAAATGCGGCGGTGCTTGGCGGCTTCATCGAAGTCTTAAAGACGAAGATTACCGTATTGGCCGAGAACGCTGAGTGGCCGGATGAAATCGATGTAAAACGTGCTAAGCAGGCAAAGAAGCGTGCGCAGGAACGACTCAAGAAAAGTGATGCAAGTATCGATGTAAGACGTGCAGAAGCAGCGCTGAAACGCGCGATGGCAAGAATTGATGCGGCGAGATAAGCGAATAGAATAAAAAAGATTTTTGACGGAGGCGCAAAGCCTCCGTTTTTGAATGCTTTTTGTTGCATAGAGAAGTTTGGGGTAATCAATTCGAGGTCAGAATTACTACCGTTCAGGGTCAAACGGGTGTAAAAACCTTCCTGATATGTTATGATTTTCCAGTATAAGAAAATCAGGCTTTTACAATTACCAAGAGTTCCCAATGTTAAAAAGAAAATTTTTCTACAATATGGGAGTATACTACGCTAGTTTTGAACGTGTTTGCTGTATGCTTAAAACCTATATTCATCGGCATAGCCGAGAGCTCCTTTCATAGCTGAACTTATTACCTATTTTAACAATAAAATACAAAAAAAGAAATTTATGAATGCACAAGAGGTTTACAAATAGGAAATTCCGAATTACTATGGAAATATAAGGAGTGTATTATGTTATTATATAATGTAAGTGAAATAGAGAGCATAAAGATTGCAGTACATAATATTGAAAGCAGAGGTTTAAGAAGTAAAGAGATCTTATTAGGCAGTATAACCTGGCTTAGGATGTATTATGAGAAAACGAGGGAGAAAAGATATCTGGAGAAAGCGGTATCGCATATTTATGCATATCTGGAGCTGGGATATCCATATGAATACGGACAGTCAGAATTTGAGAAGGCGGTTAATTTTTTGCAAGTTGAGTTGGAAGATATATTTCCGGCAAGGAAGTGGCAGAATAAGAAGATTATATTAAATAAAGGAAATGTCAGAAATCTGCTGGGGAGATGGAATCCGTCCTTGCATTGTATGAAAATATCCGAAGTGGTGGCGGATATTATGGATAAGGCGAACAGAAAAGTAATCGGCGAATATCTTTATCATTCCGGTAAGGTATTAATTCGGGAAGGAGAGGAAATGCTGTGGGAACATACATTTAGGTTATATGTAAGAGAGGATGAAGTAATCCTGCATGACCTTAATGGAGAAAAATATTATATGTTGGAGCAGTAATAAGTATGATCAGAGTAGCAATCGTAGAAGACGAACAAGGTATACAAGATAATATATTAAAGTGTGTAAAAAGTGTTATTCCGGAACAAGGAGACTCATCCGCAGAGATTTTTAATACAGCGGAAGAGTTCTTGGAGCGGCTTAAGGGAGAGAACGAGTTTCAGATACTGATTTTGGATATTGGTCTTCCAAGAATGCAAGGAATCGAACTTGGAAGATTAGTGAGGGAGAAGTACCCACATATATACTTGATTTTTCTGACCTCATATTCTGAGTATGCAGCGGACAGTTACAGTATTGAAGCATATCAGTATATCCTAAAAGAGGATATGAGAACAAGGCTTCCGGATATTTTGGGCAGGTTGATGCGAAAGATAGATACGGAAGAAAGACAGTATCGATTTATCGGAAGCTCTCTTGAGATGCAAAAACTATATTATCGGGATATTGTGTACATATGCAAAGAAAAATCTTCTAAGTATGTAAGATATATTACATTGCATGGGGATTATAGGGAGAGAATCACATTAGAACAGGTAGCGGAAGAGTTAACAGATACGGGATTTATTGTGATAGAGCGTGGATTTCTTGTAAACATGCGACATATTACCGGTATGAAAGGGGAGAAGATATATCTTGAGGACAATCATCAGATTGTGATCAGCCGGGCACGCCTTCCGCAGGTAAAGCAGCAGATTCATGAGTACTGGAGGGATGTAAGATGAGAATAGGCAGTTTAATACTTATCTCCGTCTGGGAAATATGGATGATGTATTATCTTTTGTTTCAGATGATTTTGGAGAAGGAATATCTTAGAAAGAGAGATAAAGGCGTAATCTGGGGAAGTATTTTAATCGTAGGCGGTTTGGTAGGCATCAATAGAGATATAGGATTTTTTTCTTATGGCATGTTAATGATAGAAATTGTTTTATTGACAGGATGCGTTTTTTATATTCACGGACGCGATATCATGTTGGTGTTGGCAAGTGTTGCGATATATCATATGTTGTTAACGCTATTGGATTTTTTCTTTGGATTCTTAAGCATGATATTCTTAGGAGAAAATTTTGAAGCGATGGTTTTTTGGAAACCGGTGTCTATCATGCAAAGCGTCATATATATGAGTTCGCGGGGAATTGTTTTAGCCGTGATCTATGTATGCAAGGAGAAGATTCGAACATATAAACATTACATCGAAGAATATAAGAAAATCTTATTAGTGACGAATTTTGTTTTCCTTATTATAGTTTTTAGATATTTGTGCATCATGCAAAGGATGTCAAATGGAGAAAAAGGAAAAACTCCGGAAAATGTCAGCATGTCGTTGTTATTGGTAATGGCCATTATGGTGTTTGCAGTGGTGCTGGTATTTAAATATCGTGACATTGACAAGCGAAACGAGATGTTAAAGTTACATGAAAAACTGGCAGAGGAACATTACCTCAATATTATGTCCATGGTCGATAAAAACAGGCAGCTGATACACGATATGAAGAATCATCTGGCTGTAATCCGGGAGTATGCGGAAGAAGAAAATTCCGAAGAGATCAAAAAATATCTGGATGGGATGACGCCGATCTTCACGAGCGCTGATATGAGAGTGTGGACGAGGCAGCGGATTCTGGATTTAATTTTAAGCCAAAAGAAACAGAGGGCGGAAATGCAAGGAATCTGTTTCGAGGTTCAGGCAGAAGCAATACAGGAGATAGTGCTTAAGGACAGCGAAATCTGTTCCGTGTTTGGCAATCTTCTGGATAATGCCCTAGAAGCATGTGAGAAGATAGAGGACGGAAGCAGATGGATTTGGGTAAGAATCAGATGTCAGCGCCAGATGTTGTTTATAGAGATTGCAAACAGCATTTCCGAGGTTCCTCATAAAAAAAAGGGGAGATTCGTAAGCACGAAGGGAAATGCGTCGGAACACGGTTATGGGCTGAAAAGTGTGGAGCGAATTGTCGACCAGTATGAGGGGATGATTGTCTATAGCGTAGATGAAGCAAAATTTCAGGTAGAGATATCGTTATTTAATAGTAAGAATTAAGAGAGATGGATTGGAGGAATAGAAATGTATCAGGAAACATATATGGAATATGCAGGGAATTTGTGCAGAGAAACAAAGGAAGTAGAAAACATTATGTCGGAAAATCGAGAGGCGGAGTTGGTAGTGAGTATAACACAGCAATGCAGCGCGATTTTGACGATTGTGTGTTGTTAGGGGAGAGCGGGATGATATTCATCCCGCTTTTATCAAGAGGAGCTATATGGAAAAAAGAGAAAGTTATTTGTCAGAGCGTAGATACGGAAAACGAGCGGAGGCGCCAGTAAATGATGAAAAGGTTTCTTATTGGAAGCGGATATTAGGGGCGGATGTGTTTCAGACTGCGTTTGAGAATGATCAGAATCTGCAGGGATATTTGAAGGAACAGCAATATGATACGATCCGGTGCAGCGAAGAAGCAGCAGAACTAAGGGCATTTATACAAATGGGGCAATGGAAGTTTGGAGAATATGAACAGATACCATTATCGGAAAGTATTTGTTTTACTTCTTTTTATAAGCCGTTTCTTATATATGGAATTGAGTTATTGAAGAAAAGAACCGTGGATTGTAAGGAGTATTTCTCGGAGCAGATTTTTGAGGAGTTTGCAGGGGATTTGGCGACACAGCTGCAGAGCCTATGCGTACGCACATTGATTGTAAAAATGCATATGTATAAGGACAAGAATATGCTCGAGGGAGACAGTAAAGAAGCCGAATATGAATTTTTCTGCAATGTTATGATGCAGCGAGACGGGTTTATAGAGGAAGTATTTGAAGAGTCTCCGGTGTTACTTCGATGTGTTGCAGAGTGCATTCGAAATCAGGCGTCTTATTATCTTGAGATACTGACTTTTTTTGTAAAAGACCGAGATGAAATTCGAAGAATATCAAGGCAGTATGAGGCGGTTAAGATCATTGAAAATATCACGGGGAATCTGGGTGATACGCATAATCATGGTCGGCGAGTTGTAAAAGTTCATTTTGATCATGGACAGGCATTATTATATAAACCACATTCCATGGAGAATGAAAAGAATTTTATGAGGTTATTAGGATGGATTTGCAAGCATACCAAGACCAAACAGTATGAATATGCGTGTTTATCCTATGCTGACCATAGTTGGAGCGAGATTGTGGCATATAAGCCATGCATTTCGAAAGAAGAAGTTGCGGATTATTATTATCGTATGGGTGAACAGTTGTTTTTAGCATATTTGCTTGGAACAAAAGATTTGCATTGTGAAAATATAATTGCATCCGGAGCATATCCGATTTTGATTGATTTGGAGACGCTTGTAAATTTAAAGAATGAGCAAAAAAGGACAAGGGCCTACGAAGAGATTTATTATCAGTTATCCAATTCGGTATTGGGAACAGGAATCCTTCCGTTCTATACTTGGAATAAGAATGGAAAGGGAGTAAATTACAGCGCGCTGAATGGAGGAAAAGGGCAGCAGCTGCCATTCAAAATCCCGGTAATCGTGCATCCGGGAACGTCTGACATGAGAATCGAATACCATCAGCCAATGTCCAAAGAGGCACAGAATCTGGTAAGATTCAATGAAGAGACTATGAGTCCGGCAGCATATAAGAACGTATTGACAGAGGGATTTACAGGCGCATACCGTGCGGTGATGCAACGCAAGGAAGAATTCCAGGAGCAATTGCAAAGCTTGAGAAAGACTACGAGTCGTTTTTTGATCACAGATACACAGCGATATAGCATGGCATTGATAAGTTCCTATCATCCGATCCTTCTAAGGGATGGGGCAGAACGCGAGATATTCCTGAATACAATGTGGATGGGACGGGAAGCAAAAGATAAATATGTTGTAGAGACAGAGATAGAGGAGCTTTTAAAAGGAGATATTCCTTATTTTTATTATCGCTTAGATGATGTGGCATTGTATGCCGGAGGAAAAAAGACGATAGAAGGGTATTTCTATGAATCGGCGATGGATATTTTGCATGAGAGGCTGGAAAGATTGGATCTGCAGGACATGAGGAGGCAGTGCGGCTATATAGAAACGGCATTGGACTTGCTTCCTGAGAACCGGACAGCATATATGAATCGAATCTACCGTGTTCCCGATCAGTTCGTAAAAAGACGACAAAGCAGATATGAGGAGATTATTTGCAGTCTTGAGGAATGTCTGTTGACTCATGCGGTGTGGAACGATGACAGAACACAGGTTAGCTGGCCGATACTGCAGATTGCATCTAATGGAAACATGGCATGGAATATGGTAGCGATGGGGATGTATTTATACAATGGTTTGGCCGGAATGTTGGTGTTGTTCTGTAAATTAGCAGATATACGGCAAGAGGAGCGGATGCATCACATTTTTAACGTATTGCGTAAGACGCTTTTTGATTATACGGAAAGCGGATTAGCGTCGTTAACGGCATTGCAGTCAAGACAGACAGGCGCATATGAAGGGGAAGCATCTATCGTATATGCATACCTTATCGTGTATGAGATGAGCGGGGATGAGGAATATCTTGCGTATGCAAAACGTCATGCCGGAATTGTCAGGAGCCTTTTGTCAGAAGATAAAAAGTATGATTTGATAGCCGGAAATGCAGGCGCGGCATATGTATTTATCAAATTATATGAAATTACGCAAGAGGAAGAATACATATCATGGGTTATCGAGGCAGTTAAGATTTTAGAAGAGGCAGCCTTAGAGCAGGAATGCGGGATAGGATGGGATACTTGTGAGGAAGCACAGCCGTTAAGTGGGATGGCACATGGTAACAGTGGAATCTTAATGCCGTTTTTCTGGCTGTATGAAAAAACGGGTCAAAAGAAGTATGAGAACATTGTAAAACAGATCTTAGCGTATGAGCAGTTTTTGTATGATGAGCGGATTCAGAATTGGGCGGATATGCGTCCCAAAGGAAGTAATCCGGATAGGATAACAGACGATATCGGTGCGGTTGCATGGTGTCACGGAGCGCCGGGAATCTTGCTTTCCAGAATTTATTGCTATGGACTGGCGACAGATGATACGTGGAGGCAGTATTTAAAGAAGGATATCCTGCGCGCGTATAAGAAGACAAAGGAATTCTGGATGCGGGATAGTCTTTGCCTGTGTCATGGCGTATGCGGGAACCTGGCAATTTTGAAAAAGGCAGAGGGAGTATTGCAGATAGAGGACAAGCCATATAGAGAATTGTTGGAAGAATATCTATGTGCCAGAGAGTTTAAAGAGAGTTTGGATTTGTTATTGCCGCAGGAAAAACTAAATCCGGGATTTATGAATGGATATGGAGGAATTCTGTTGCTGCTTTTGTGTAATTAGCTTTTTATATGATAAAGTAAAAAGCTAATGAAAGGAGAGGGCACATGGAAAACTTGTTGATAGATGTTGCCGTATCGCAGGGCATATGGGCATTGCTGGCAATTTTTCTTTTAATCTATTTTATAAAATCTAATGAGAAAAGGGATGAAAATTATCAAAATCTTATTCAAGATATCATGAAACAGTTTTCTGTATTAGATAATCTAAAAGAGGGATTAGAAGAAATCAAAAGCATGTTAAATAAAAGGCAGTAAAGTCAATATGACAAGTATCTGACTGTTCAGGGTCATAAAAAGACCGTTGAGGGTCAGATACTTGTTTTTTTATTGAGGAAAGGAGTAAGATAAAAATAAAAAAATGATGGAGGAGAGATTTTGGTGAAGATAGGTTTATGTGATGACCAGGAGATTTTTTTGAATCGATTAGGAAAAATTATGGAAACTGCAGCAAAGCAAGCAAATGTGAAGATGGTGATTCAAGTGTTTCATCGGGCGAGTGATTTGCTGGAATATTGTAAGTATAATAAAGATTTGGATATTGTAGTTTTAGATATTGTAATGGATATTAATGGGATAGAAGTTGCAAAGAGGATAAGGGAAAGAAATAATTATATCAAAATAGTGTTCTTCTCAAATTATGAACATTTTGCGGTTCAGGGGTATACCGTGAAAGCTACGAGATATTTATTAAAGACAGATAGTGAGAAAAAATTAGTGGAGGCAGTCAAAGAACTTTTGGAGGACTGCCAGAAAGAGAGAGGAAAGGTATTTTTGGAACAGATCGGAAGCAGAGTTATACCGATTCCGTTTTCAGATGTAATGTATGTGGAAACGTATACGAGAAAAACAAAGCTTCATACTCGGACTGGGGAATATATTAGCAATAAAAATATGAAAGGACATACCAATATTCTTACGGATATGAGATTTGGCCGTTGCCATGCGGCATATATGGTGAACATGGACTATATTAAAGAAATCAGAGGGTTAGAACTGTTATTAGATAACGGAGAGATAATTGGTATCAGTAAAGGAAAGCGGAAAGCATTCATGGAACAGTATCTACAGTATATGAATTCTTTACTGAGATAATCCCAAATAAGCATGAAAAAAGGCCAATTATAATAAGTAAGTTGTAGATTGTCCAATAAAAGTCTTCTTGAAAAACAGGAGGCGATTATATGGACAATTTTGTTAAAACGATACAACTGGCTAAAGATGGCAGTCAGAAAGATATGCTAAAAATAATTGAAAAGATGCAGCCCTTACTCAGGAAATATGCTGGAAAAGTATATGATGCAGAGTTTGAGGATATGGTGCAGGAATTAACAATTGCTTTGATAGAAGCGGTACAGAAAATTAAGGTGACAGATAACAGGAATCAATGTTTGGCGTATTTGGTGACAGGAGTGAAACATAGATATTATGAATCTTTAAGGAAAACCCTGGCATTCAATAATGAAGTGCATGGGGCGGACAAAGATATTGGGGAAAGCGTAAAAGGTAAGAGTGAAGATGGCTATACAGAAATGGAGTTACAAGTATTGCTGGAAGAAATTTGTATACTTAGGACGGAAACGGATAAAAAAATTTTTCGGTATGTTACACAGGAACATCTTTCAGACAAGGAAATTGCCGAGTATTTGGGGGTATCGAGGCAATATGTAAACAGATGTAAGAGAAAGATATTTGAACCATTGAAACAGTATTATAGAGTTTATCAAAAATCGAAGGATATAAATAGCGGGGCTGTCGTTTGACGGCCCCAATTTCATAGATTTTAAATTATACTTTCTGGACGTATCTATCGTCGATGTCAATGCTTCCGTTTTCAGTTACTACCGAATTTCCGAGATATCCGGTATCAACAGATTTTAGTACTGTTCCCTTTTTGATGGTCACGGTGAAATCAACAACTGCTTCGACAAATTCACCAACTCCGATATAAGGCATAAGATGCTTGCAAAGCATATATCCAATGGTCTGATTGTAACGAACTTTAACACCGAACGTTCCTGTGTCCAAAATTGTTACCTGCTCACCTTTCTTTCCGTTAATGATTACGGTTGAAAAGTCATCCTTATATATCGGAGCATCACAATAAAGATAAGCCGCCCCTGGTTTCATTTTTCTTACAATGTTTACTCCTTCGTTTGCCATATTTCCACCTCCGCTATTAATTCCGTTTTCGATTGCCATTATAGTATGACTTCCGGGGTTTACCATTATGTCTCCAACCTGAAGCCACTGGTCTGAACTGGTATATTTACTGTCTGTCAGCTTTGTAAATTTTCCGGTATTCATAATTGCAGTTACCATATTTCCGGTATAAATATCCTTGCTAACATTAATTCCTACCGCATTTAAAACTACGGCAATTAGTGAAGAACAATCACATTCGCAATTTGTGGTTAATTTTGATACATCCCAGCCGACATTTTTTAGCTGTGTGTATAAAGTGGTTCTTTGCGACTGATCATATCCGACATGATTATTATTGCAGATGTTTTTCATCACGGTAGCAGCTCTTGATGCGACTGACCTGTCATTAAATCTTAAGACGGTGTTTTGACCGAAATTATACCAGTTTCCGAGTTTTACTTCTTGTCCGGTTTGATCACCAGCATTTCCACCGCTAATATTTCCATTTTCATCAAGGCTTGCCCATCCACACTGTGTTCCCATATTTTGTCTTCTTTCTTTTGCTGTTTCCACATAAGTAAAGCTTTTGACTAATAAAGCAGCTATACGTGGAACTAAAAAATAGTTACTAGATTTGCAAATCTACACGAAAGAAGAAGTTATGTATCCGTTTGTAAACTAAAAAGTTTGGTTTAAAATTCCGATTATACAAAAAATTTTCCTTTTTATGCAGGAAGACTTGGACGTGAATAATGAGATGCTATAATTGAAAGAATAAGATGTTTCCGATAAAATGGGGGAATAGTTATGTTAAAATATTTGAAGGTTTTTTTAATATATGATTTGATTGTTGGCATTCTATGTTTGTTTTGCATAGAATGCTTTAATAGAGGGATTGAAGGTTTCTATGTTTTGGTTTTTCTTATTTTTATGTTCATATTTTTTATACCGGTGCCCGTTGTTTTTGCTATTAAATATGGACAGCGTGTAGCGAGAGATCAATCCTTTTCATTTTTTAGTAAACTTATGCTGGGATTCGTTATGTTTACTATAAATTATATAACGTATTTTCTGTCCCACATAAGGGAAGTACGATTTCACGCCTTGAGTGGCTTTTCTCCTGGAATCATACTCGACTTTTCTACTAGAACCTTTGTGCCTGCTATGCTATTAACTACTATTTATTACAGCTGCATTATATATCCTAAATTGACAATATCAGCCTTGGCGGATACAACATTGGGCAGGCTCTGGGAAACATTAAAACCTTTTTGCGCTTACATTTCTATAGTAATATTGTTGATTCTTTATCATACTTATATTTTGGAACCCTATAGTTCATTTGGAGACAGTGATTTTTGGATCTTTATTACATTACCAATACTGGATACAAGTGCACCAGCTATATTTGGTATCTGGTATGGGCGAAAAATTGCAAAAACAAATCTTATTTCCGTATTGGGTAAAATAAGTATCTGTGGATTCATGTTTCTTGCGAATTATATAGCATATTACATGCCACATTTTCAAGATGAGTGGAAACATTATATTTGTATTGAAAAAAGCGGTCTGCTTGATTTTGTCAAAGCGGGCATCTCATATCCTACAATACTTTTAATAGTTTCATTTGTAATCAGCTTTAGTGTATCAACATTCATTCAAAAATTTAACAAAAAGGAAGCAGCGATATAAAAGGCTGCTTCCTTATTTAACATAATGCTTAACTAATCATTGTATATATATAATTTGCAAATGCATTACAACAATTCTTTACAATAGATTCCGCTGGAGAGTCTGCTAGTCGGGGTAATAGAATGGCTTTTTCGGATTTACCTGACAGCCACTCAAAAACAGTACTCCGTATGGATTCCATAGTCGGCGAACAATTCAGTTCTTCTACAATCCACTGAAAACGTTTTGTAAATAAAAGGTTTGCATAATGGGTATAATACCAGTATAAACTATCAGACAGCACATGGTAATTCTCTTTTCCTGTTGCATCTAGGCTATCACATGTCTCCTGTATTTTTTTTGAAAGCTTATATGCATCAAAATCGCAGCAGAAATCGGTATAGTTGCAAGATGTTTCTTCATTTCCAATTGTCGCATTTGCAATCTCCTGATTGCTTTTTCCTGCATATTTCCCGCCGACTCCTTTCTGAGTATCAATATCTTCTTTCGTTTTTGCTATCCCTGTAGCAAGATCTCCTCCCCATCCTGTCCAATAAATTGGAGTAAGGGCATCTCCAACGTATCCATCTAAGGTGGCTGCCAAATGCGCTAAATCAAGAAGCCCTCTGCTACCATCTGTGATTAACTGTCTTTTTCGCCCATTTTCTTCCCTACAGATAAATGGATAAAAACGATTCCATAAATCTTGATAATGATTCCGAATTTTCTCGACAAATAATGAATCAATTCCACGTAATAGTGTTATAGCCCATTTAGTATCATTATACTCTAGGGAACGCAAGAAATTTGTTATTCCTAAAACTATTTTCTTAGGGTTTTTGGAGTTATTTTCAGCATAGATGTCTTCTAATTGTCTGATGTTTTCAATTAGCTGTAAAATTGATGTTGTACCCGCTGGTACAGTTGGTATTACAGGTTGTATATAATTTACAGGAGGATTTAATACTATATTAGAGTCAGTTTCTTTCATGATTACAACCGCCTGCTTATTCAAACCTTCATATGCTGTTTTTACGGCCTCTTTGCTATAATAGGTTAGTGCAGCGTATTTCTGTGGATCATTAAAGATATAATGATTATCATCATATCCAACCAATACCAGACAATGTTCGGGTGCTATCCACTGAATTGTCTTTCCATTATACGTCCATGTTCTACTTACATATGGTTGCCGCATTCCCATGGTTGCCCATATAATGACAGGAACATTATGATCAATGTAATCTTTGCACAATTTTTCTAAGCTAGGTTTAGCCAAAATTCTTGACCGATAACCTAAATTCGGCAAAAATTTATCTAATGCCATTTTAATAACTAGCGAATAGCAACCATATCCGCTTGACGAGTATGGATTTCCGCCAAAGGCCAGATTAGGATCAAATGGATAGCTTTTTTTATCCAGATAATTATTAATAAATTCGTCAACACTGATATTGACTCCTGCATATTTTAGTGCCATAACTGTGGAGACACTTTCACAACCCGTTGGATATGAGCCTAATTGAGTAATGAAAGGAACATTAATAATTTTGCCATTTCCTGTTGGGACAACAGTTGAAGTATTCTCTTCAAAGATTCGTATTTCTAATCCTTCAATATTCTTTCCACCAATTCCAGCATAATAAGAAGCTGTATCCAATCTGCCGCCAAGTGCATATTTTATCTGAGCTGCCTCCATCCATTCCGGATCGGCATTACTTACCCATGGTAGCCATGCTCCGTCTACATAAGCACGATACATTACTACTACACCTGTAGTCAGCTTCGTTCCATCATTGCGATATACCTGAATGGCAAGTCTTTGTACTGATTTTCCAGGGTATCCTGCATAGTCACTCTCTGTACTTTTTACTGCTGGATAAAAGCTTGTTTTTCCTGCATTCCATGTTTTGTATGATAAATAATAGGCTTTGGATTTAGGGGTCTGGATTTTGACTCCGTCAATACCGGTTGTCAGTACACTTTTATTAAAACTGTTCCAGGTTCCATTTTTCAGATAGCTCATAGTTGCTGTTGACTCTGCTCCCGGTAGGCTGGTTTCAGGTAGTGCTAAAGTACTTCCTTCAAACACTCGGATTTCGACTCCTTCGATATTCTTTCCAGAAATACCTGCATATCCTGAGTTTACATCCAGTGCACCATCCAGATTGTACTGTGTCTTTACATTTTGCATCCATTCCGGATCAGCATTACTTACCCATGGTAACCATCTTCCTTCTACATAAGTACGATACATCACGACGATCCCAGTAGTTAGCTTTGTACCATTATTCCGATAAACCTCAATGCTCAATCTTTGAATCGGTTTCCCCGGTGATCCTGCATAATCATTCGCTGTACTCTTTACTGCCGGATAGTATCCTGTTTTTCCTTCATTCCAAGTTTTATATTGTAGATAATAATCTTTACCGTTGGTTCTAATCTCTATCCCATCAATTGGTGATGCCATAACACTCTTATTGAATGAATTCCAATTCGTAGCACTGTTTGCCATATAACGCATAGATAATCCGGCTTCTGAACCTTCAAAACTTCCTGCTCCGGCATTATTGGAATCATCTTCAAAGATTCTGACTTCTATACCTTCCACATTCTTTCCGCCAACTCCGGCATAAGAGCCTGCTGTATCTAGTGTTCCATCAAGTCGGTGCTTTGTCTGCGCAGCTCTCATCCATTCTGGGTCGGCATTACTTACCCATGGCAACCATTTTCCATCTACACATGCCCTGTACATTACAATTACGCCTGATGTTAACTTTGTGCCATCATTTTTATATACCTGAATATTTAGCCTCTGGATTGGTTTGCCCGATGAACCTGCATAGTCATTCTCGGTACTTTTCACAGCAGGATAATATCCTGTTTTTCCTTCATTCCATGTCTTGTACAGCAGATAATATCCTTTATTCGAGCTCGTCTGTATTTTAATACCGTCAATATGAGCATCTACCGCCTGCTTGTTAAATGAATTCCATGTAGAATCTATCAAATAACTTGTGGATGCGTTGACTTCCCCTCCTGTAAACGTATCGGTATCTGTCAACTTATTGTCTTTAAAAATACGAATGAAAAACTGAGTCATTTCATCGTCTGAGCCGGGTTTTCCTGCGTTTCCACTGGTTGTGTCTAATTCTCCAATGATATTATGTTCACTTGCAACTGCATACATTAACTCAGGTGACGCATTACTTACCCATGGGAGCCATTCACCGCCTACATAAGCTCGGTACATTACAATATAATCCTTGTCAAGTTTGGCGCCTGTCATGGAATCTATTACTTGAATCCCAACTGCTTGGACATGTCTTGTGTCCCCGACATCATATCCTGCATATTCGTTTGCATCCTTACTGCTTACATATGGAAGCCATCCACGCCCTTTGTTATATGTTCGATACGAAAAATAAAAGGGAAGGTCTGCACCTGTCTGAAATTTCATCGCTGTAATTGAGGATGAGGAAAAAGTCCAATTATATGTATTCCATTTGGAATTCAAATAAGATTTCAATATCCCTGTCCTGATTTCTTCAAATCTTGCCATTTTCTTTCTCTCCTTTTTTGTTAAGACGAATTGGCCATTTTTCGTCTTGATTTTGAAAACATATGTTTCTCGGCTTTTGAGTGTTTATTAAAAGCCTTTACACATGAAAGAAAGTAAAAAATATGCAATTTGGAAATCAAAATCTCGAACTTCAGAAAAATATTTAACTTTAGTCACTTCAAACAGGATATAATTAATAAATTCCACTTATAATCAGCGTTGTTGTATCAACACTATCTCAAAATTTCAAGAAACAAGAAAAAGGAAGCTGCGATATAAAAGGCTGCTTCGATCTTCCAATATTAGAATTTATCATCGTCTGTAATCGTAGAAATCAGAGGATCTGTCACATAGTAAGTTTCTTTTCCGGAGCTATCCACCTCTACAACAATAATTTGAGTGCTGGTAGGATATAAGTATATGCTGCCGCTCAAAGAGCTTTTTGTAAGTTGTCCGGTGTTTTCTTCATAAATATAGAGGTTCTGGTTTTCATCGGACAGATAACAATAACCATCGGTGGAAGCAAGAAGCTTCCAGCTGCCATCAGCCACTTTGGTAACAGAACCGTTTTCATAGGAAAACAGACCATCTGTGTGATAGATAGTAAAAAAGATATTCTTAGTATTACCTTGCATTTCATGGACAAGTTCTTCGCTCAGGAGTTCGGTCCTACCAGTATCCAGGTGGTATCGGGCAAGACTTAAATCAATGGTAACGTAATAAACATATTCTCCATCTGGAAAAATATTGCCGGGTGCGTCTGCCTGCAAAATTGCCATCGTATTCCCGGAAGCATCTTGTTTCCATAATGTGCCGTCTCCGCTGCCAAGATAGTAGAGTTCTCCTTGATAGAAAAAGAAATCCTTTGGAAGAAACGATGTAATTGCAGAGTCCAAAGAAAGATAGTCTTCTTTGATAAAGCCAAATAGCTGTTCTTCGCGTAAGAGAGGCTCTGTTTCGTAGAGGATAGTGCTGTTCTTGGTTTTCAAGTCATAGCAGTATAGGCGGAATCCATCCGTGGCACTGTCTGCATTCGGTATCATAAGATATAATTTCTCATCAATAATTTTATACGGCGGCGAGAACTCCCCAAGCTGTTCCCCAATCTTGGGCGGTAGTGGAAAGAGCTTAGTTTCAGCGCCGTTAAACAAACGAAATTCTTTGTTCTGATAGAATAGAATTCCATCTGCATAATCTGAAAATCTGCCGGTAAAAGAGGCTGCCATTTCGTTTGGATAAGATGTTTTGGACGAGATGCCACATCCGGTAAGGGAAATGGAAGCAATTAATAAAATCCCGGTATATTTTGCAAAAGATTTTGGGCGTGATAAATTCTTGCCGGCGAGATTCCCATATCTTTGATAAGCAATTCTGACTAGAATAAGCATAAGGAATATACCTACGGCGAGCATCGTATATTGTAATGTTTTGTTCCCGCCAAAGAACCCCGGAAGGAGGTTTTCATTTGGTTTTCCGCGGTTTAAAATAATGCTTTCCGGGCCTCTTAAGAAACCGCTGGCTCTGATTGCACCCATTGGGAATGGAAGATAAAAAATGTAGTCCAAAGGAATGGCAAGCAATAAAAGCGACAGGGCGGACATTGTGAAAAACACCGGAAAAAATTTCTTCACAAAGACGCTTGCCACCCATGTAAGCGCGGCTAACAAAAGATAGCCAAGCAGACGTATTGCTCTTGTGCAAAGATAAGCTTGTAACAGAGAAAGGGCAAATGGAGCCTGGGAAAATTCTTGAATGCTTTGCAGCGAAGCGGAATATCCGCTCATATCGTAAGAAAGAAAATACGGAATATCCAAAAGCAGCATAAAAATAAAGGTAAGGACGGTACTAAAAAGGAGGCCGACCTGACATTTTTGTAAGAATTGTCTGCGCTTTCCATTTTTGGTAGTGATTGCAAGCAGTTGCATGTCACTGTCGTATTCCTGAGTAAACAGGACAGTATTGATCAAGATAATCGTTAGCATCAAAGGGATACTGACCGCGGAATCCTGCAGCAAATAGCGAAAGCCGAATGGATTGAGTACCGAGCGGTTTCCAAGGTCTTCATAGGCATAATTTACCTGAGAAGTGAGATGAGCCACTGCATTTTCCTGTTCCAAAATCTTTTTGCACTCCCGTAATCTTTCTTTGGTTTTTGTGCTATCTTGTTCAGTAGAGTCCGAGCGCAGCTGAGCGTATATGCTCATACGTTCTTTTTCCGCCTCCCTAATCCTAGAAGACAGTTCCTGAAAATCCGTGTAGTTCTTGAGGGTTAGTTTGCCCTGATACTGTTTTAGTAAAGTTTCATAAATGATTCTATCTTCTTCATTTTCAAAAATTTCCACTTTTTGGAACGAACATGTAAGAAGTACTTGTATTGTCAGAAGTAGGGCGATTAAAACAAGGACAAATCTGTTCGTAATTATTTTTTTCAGTTCTATTATCATATGCGCTGCCTCCTCCATACACATATCAAGCATCCCGTAAGAAACAGTAAAATGCTGACAAAGAGATTTAATTCCCATGGGAAAAATGATTTTCCAAACGCCGAAAGAATCCGGTCATCCATCAGTGTTTCATTCAAATACAGTAAGGAAAGAGGATTCCACAATTTCAAACCAGATTCGCTGATGAAAAGCAAAAGCGCTCCGACACCTGCAGATGCGAATACCGATAAAAGTATATTGGAGAATGTCCCTGAAATCAGTAACACGAGAATCGACACGAAAGAAAATGCAATGATTTTCCCAAGAAGCATGAGAAGCCACATGCCGATAAACGTAAGGTTTGCCGTAATCATCTTGAATGCCGGAACAGAGTAAGAAGCGGCCTGTGATGATGGAAGACCAAATGTGAGGGCCTCGGTGACAAGTTCACTGGCTGCAAAGAGCAGCGTAAACATAAAGGCAATCAGGATGGAAAAAGCGAGTTTGGCAAGATGGATTCGCTCGCGCCCCTTTCGGGTTGTATTTAAAATAATAAGCATATCCTCTTCGCGTTCCCCGGACCAGATAGGTGCGAGGGCAAGAAAGATAAGAAGCAGGATAAATACGTTGGACATTTGATAGTTATTTAAGTGTTCCCATCCAGCGAAGTTGTCGTACCAGACTGTCTGCCTGCCCAGATACGCATTCATAAGACGTTCGTTTTCTTCATAAAATGACTGATATTTTTCCATTTCATTTTGATAAGAAGAAAGATAGTCAAACGAATCGGAAAGCTTATTCAGGGCATAGTAGTCTCCGGAAATATCTGTTGAGAATTCGGAAAGCTTTAAGGTTCCGGAAGCGAGGGCATTCTTTAACTGTGAAATCTGTTCGAGTTTTTCAGAAGAAACCGGACCGATAAAGGCTTTCTCATAGTATTTTTGTATTTGATAAAGATCCTTGTTTACATATCGTTTATTGATATAATCTTTCAGAAACAGTCCTTCATTTAACAGTAAAAGCCCTATGAGAAATATCCATATAATTTTACGTTTGCATAGTTTTTTCCATTCATATTTAAGAAGTTTCATAGGCGCCTCCTTATGTGAACCAGTATAGATAGACTTCTTCCAGTTTCGGAGTGACTTGCTCTTCTTCTTTCACATGCTTGGAAATATAACGAATCTTGCAAAGGCCGTCTTCATGAAGCACGTTGCTTACGCGGTATTTTTTCTTATAGAGAGGGAGCTTATCCGGAGGAATGACTTTTTGTCCGACTTTGCCTTGAATCTCTCCTAGAAGTTCCCTGGTAGTTTTGATGCCAAGCAGCTCCCCGTCTTTTAGAAGCAGTACTTGATTGGCGATGCTTTCTACATCTTCCATAATATGAGTCGCAAGAATTACGATACGTTTCGTAGAAAGGTTGGCAATAATCTGTCGAAAACGGATGCGCTCCTGCGGGTCAAGTCCGGCAGTCGGCTCATCTAAAATCAATATTTTAGGATTGTTGATGATTGCCTGAGCAATGCCGAGGCGCTGACGCATACCACCAGAAAATTCTTTGATCTTCCGATTGCGGTCTTGCCAGAGATTGCATAACTTTAAAACCTGCGTGATGATTTTTTCGCGCCGTTTTTTGGGGATTCCCTTTAATTCGCACATATATTTTAAGAATTCAAGACATTTGAAATCTTTGTAGAATTTCGGGTACTGAGGAAGATAGCCAACTACGTTTAAGTAGGCATTAAGATCCTTTCTAATATCCTTTCCCTCGAAAAAAACTGTTCCGGCAGTCGGCGTCAGGATGTCAACCAGAATATTAATTAGTGTCGTTTTGCCGGCGCCATTAGGTCCGACCAGACCGTATACGCCGTTTTCCAGCCGGAAGCTGACATCTTTAAGCGCTTGCTTTGTTTTATATTGTTTGCTGATATTTTTTACTTCAAGCTGCATGTGTAATTCCTCCTTAAAATCAGTATTAAGGAATACAAAATATGTATTCCTTAATAGAGTAAAATTCGTTGATCAGTATATTAAGATTCGTTTTTCCGTACGTTTGGAATCCATTGGATCAGTACCAAGAAGCCAGGTATAGAATGTATGTTGTCCCTTTTCCAAGTTATCAGGAAGCATGACTTCAAAGGAGGTCATTTGAAATCCTGTTTCTGGAGGAGTCACATATGCAGAGTCGTATATTTTGTTGATTTTTAACGGAATATGATCCAGATAGAATGTGATTGTTCCTGGAAAGGCATTCTCCGGATCCGCTTCCATCAGATAGTAAGTCAAGAAACTGTCTTTTCCTTTGGCATTAATCTGGAGTGTATCATTTGCAGGTTCACCATGCATCAGGTTTTCTAATACGCTAATATCATCGCTTTCGTTAATTAGACCAGCAGGTTTGGATGGAGGAAGATCAGGGTACAATTCCCACTCAATATCTGTCAAGATATTATGGTTAATATTTCCGTTAAAGTTCTGTTCTGCTACAAAACTTTTAGTATAGTCGCCTGTAAATTGATGGAAGTTATATCGAGTATATTCTTGAATGGGTGGAATATAATCTGGTTCGGCAATAAATCCCATAGAAAAATTTAGACTTTCTCCTTTTTGAAAACTTTGAGCCTGAATATAAATACTGGACTCAACGTTGTTATCAAATATTTTTCTATGAGACGTGGAATAATCTCCATTTTCTTCAAATGAGAAAGGAACCGGAGTACCATTTTGGAAAGTCAATATTGCCCATTCTTTGCCTTTGGGAAATGGCTCAAATGAATAGTCTAGTTTCACATAATCATCATAAACGTGCATATCACTAATACCAACTCCGGTACCATATGGTACAAATTCATCATCGGAAAAATCAGAGATTATATCTTCGACAGTAGGTTTCTGGTTATTCAAATCTGATGAAGGTTGAGAGGTACAACCAAATACAAGAAAAGCCAAAGTGCAAAATGATAGAAATACTGTGATAAAAATCTTTTTCATAAAATTTCTCCTTAATATTAAAGCTAAAAGAAATATTAATACGTTGGGGAATGTTGCCCAAGCAAAGACTTGCTTGGGCAGCATTTTATACCAAATATTTAAATAATCTGACTAATATTGAGCATAAGATCCAAAAGAATATTTCGTTCCGGAGACAGTTACCGAGTGTGTGCCATTACATGCTATTATTTTGCCTTGTGAATGGCTTGTAGAAGAGACGGTTGCTCGTATAGAACTTTCATTTCTTTTTGAAAATGTATCTGTAACAGAGCCATTGATAATATTAGTAACACCTGAAGCTTCTACAGCATCACAAACATAACGGGTAGAGGTAGTTACGGTACAAGTCCGATAATCTCCGCCAGCGCTTTTTATAGAGGTGGTACCATCGCTTCCGCCGTTTACAGGGCTATGAGTAGCCTGGGCAGTTAGAACACTACCTAAACTTAATACGCTTACTGTTGCTAATGCTATTAATTTTTTCTTTGTTTGTTTCATAATTAAAACCTCTCTTTCTTTTGAAATATTAAAACTTTTTCGTGCGCACAAAAATGTTATATATACAATGTGCCTGAAAGAAGAGATAAAGTCAATACATTGACCTCGAACGGTACTTTTTTGACCCTGAGATGTAAAAAAGTATAGAAAAAGCATGTAAAGTATTCCTTAATAGAGTAAAATCCGTTGATCAGTATAATGATATGTTATATCCGGATTATCGCTTACCAGTCGAGAATAGAAGGTATGAGGACCGCTTTCGAGGTCTTCTGGTAAAGAAAGATTAAATCCTGCAAGTAAAAATCCTTTTTCCGGCGGGGTAATATAGACAGCATCGTATTGCCCATTAATCTTCAATGGAAGATGATCCAGATAAAAGCTTACGGCTCCGGCAGGAAAAGACACTTCTGGGTTTTGTTCCAGGAGATAATAAATGCGGATGGAATCCTTACCAGAGGCATCCATGACCTTGAAGTTGTTGATAAGCTTACCATGCATCAGATCTTTCAAAGCTTCAAGATCATCATGTTCGTTAATGGAAGCGGCTAATCGTGAAGGAAGAATATCCGGATAGGATTCCCAATCAACATCTGTCAGAATATTTATTACTGTATCACTGGAAAAGTCACGAGAAGCGGTATAAGCTTTTGCATAATGGTTTATCATTTGTTCCCGTCCATAGTGAGGAGATTCCTGAATTTCCGGCATAAAATCGGAATTACAGACAAACCCCATACCGAAGCTTACGGAGTCGCCTTGATGAAAGTCTGCCGCTTTGATATATATGCTGCCATTTTGCTCACGTGTCGGGAATGTTTTCCTGTGAGATAGCGAGTAATCTCCGTCTGGCTCGAAGGAAAAAGGAACAGCAGCCCCGTTTTGGAAAGCCAGAACGGTACATTCTATCTTTTTGCGGCTGAGAATAATAGAGTAGTCTAATTTTACATACTCATCGCAAATTTCAATGCTATCTCCAAATCCACCTGCATTGAGATAAGAATCTTCATGTTCAAAATCATCGGGATTCTCTGATCCTGGTGGCTGGGTGGCCTCTGGTGGTTTCGATTCGGTAGCAGGCTGCTTTACCGAACAGCCTGTAAATAAGATGCAAAGTGTTATGAAAAATAAAAAACGTATAAGTTTGTTCTTGAACATCGTGTACCTCCATACATAAATTAAAAGGTTTTTTGTGATACAAAAATTATCAATATATTAAGATTCGTTTTTCTGTACGTTGTGATCCGGTTTCTTCATTACCAAGAAGCCAGGTATAGAATGTATGCTGACCTTTTTCCAAGTTATCAGGAAGCATGACTTCAAAAGAGGTCATTTGAAATCCTGTTTCTGGAGGAGTCACATATGCAGAGTCGTATATTTTGTTGATTTTTAACGGAATATGATCCAGATAGAATGTGATTGTTCCTGGAAAGGCATTCTCCGGATCCGCTTCCATCAGATAGTAAGTCAAGAAACTGTCTTTTCCTTTGGCATTAATCTGGAGTGTATCATTTGCAGGTTCACCATGCATCAGGTTTTCTAATACGCTAATATCATCGCTTTCGTTAATTAGACCAGCAGGTTTGGATGGAGGAAGATCAGGGTACAATTCCCATTCAATATCTGTCAAGATATTACGGGTAATAGTACCGTTGAAATCCTGTTCTGCTACAAAACTTTTAGTATAGTCGCCTGTAAATTGATGGAGATTATATCGAGTATATTCCTGAATGGGTGGAATATAATCTGGTTCAGCAATAAACCCCATGGCAAAATTTAGCGATTCTCCTTTTTGAAAACTTTGCGCTTGAATATAAATACTGGACTCAACGTCGTTATCAAATATTTTTCTATGACAGATAGAATAATCATCATTTTCATCTAGTGCGAAAGGAACCGGAGTACCGTTCTGGAAAGCTAATATCGCCCACTCTTTACTCTTAGGAAAGGGTTCAAATGAATAATCTAGTTTTACATAATCATCATAGACATACATATTAGAAACGCCGATGCCCATGCCATAGGATACGTCTTCAGCATCAGGGGAATCGGAAATTATATCTTCAATAGTAGGTTCTTGGCTATCTGGCGTTGATGAAGGTTGAGGTGTGCAACCAAATAAAAGAAAAGTCAAAGTGCAAAATAATAAAAATACCATAATAAAAATTTTTTTCATAATAGAAACATCTCCCCTTCCTGTGGAATATTAAAACTTTTTCGTGTGTATGAAAATATTATACATACAATATGTCCGAAGGAAGAGATAAAGTCAATACATTGACCTCGAACGGTACTTTTTTGACCCTGAGATGTAAAAAGTATAGAATAATCTTTAACGAGATTATGAAATTTTTCTGCTTTGAGAAAATTATCTTTTTGTAGTATCATTGTTTTATGAGTGAATGCTCACGAAAATTTGAATTGAAAGTCTTAGTTTGCTTCTCTACTTTGCGTAGGTAGTCAAATGTTTTGTCTGGGTTTATGATAGTTCCATAGGAGGTATACGAGAATGAATCAATATGTAACAGGAGCAGTGATCAAAGAACTGCGGGAAAAATATCATTTAACACAGGCGGAACTTGCTGAAAAGTTAAATGTTTCGGATAAAACGGTTTCCAAATGGGAGACGGCAAAAGGATATCCGGATATTTCGCTACTTGAACCAATAGCAAAGGTTTTCGGTATTTCAGTAACGGAACTGATTTCAGGGAATGCGGTCAGAAATGTAAATGTTTCAGCTAATATGATGCGTTCAAAGTTTTATGTGTGCCCGGTTTGTGGGAATAATATTCACAGCATGGGAGAAGCTGTTATCCAATGTCACGGCATAACTCTTACACCATGTCAGGCAGAAGAAACGGATGAGAATCATATGATTTTCATCGAGAGAGACGAAGATGAATATTATGTTCGTATTGAGCATGATATGACGAAACAGCATTATATTTCTTTTATTGCTGCATTATCACCGGATAAACTCCAGATGATTAAATTGTATCCGGAAGGAAATGCAGAAGCCAGATTTAAGATAAATGGAGTGAAAAAACTTCTTTTTTACTGTAATCGAGACGGAATGTTTTTTATCAATATTGTAAAAGGAATCGATGACAAGCAGGCTATCTATGATGACATAGAAGAAAGGAAGGCATTGGAACAGACAGCAAAGATGTTATTTAAATAGGAGTGAAGTAGAATGAAGCCAGTAAAGTTAGCCAATTCACCGATCACATATTTTGTAAGCAGGACTAAGCAAGCGGAATGGATACTTTTTATTCACGCCGCTTTTGTCAATCACAATATGTTCAAAGCGCAGTTTAAGTATTTTGAGAATAAATATAATATTCTGGCTATTGACATTATTGGTCACGGACAGTCCACTGATACTCAAAAGGGTGATACGATAGATAAGATGTCAAAGTGGATATGTGACATCTTAAAAACTGAAAATATTGATAAAGTACATATTGTCGGTGTTTCATTGGGGGCAGTTTTAGCACAGGATTTTGCTAATCGCTATCCATATGCGGTAGGTTCACTGGCTTGCTTTGGAGGATATGATATTAATAGTTTTGATGCAAAAATGAAAAATGAAAATAGTGCGAAGCAGAAGCTGATGATGTTGAAAGCATTCTTTTCGGTCAAATGGTTTGCAAAAGCAAACAAGAAAATTTCTGCATATACTTCACAGGCTCAAAATGAATTTTTGGCGATGAATATACTCTTTCCTAAGAAGTCATTTATGTTTCTGGCAACGCTCAATCGTATGGTGAATAAGTATAAAACTGGGCGAAGAAATTATCCCTTGCTGATCGGATGCGGAAAATTTGATATTCCAATGGAATTAGAAGCGATAAAAGCATGGAAAAACAATGAACCTGATTGTACAGTAGTTCTTTTTGAAAATGCGGGACACTGCGTTAATATGGACGTGCCGCAGGAATTCAATAAAACAATGGAGGAATTTTGGAAAGGCGCAAGTCAATAAAGTTAATTTATATTGTTAATAATCTTGTATAAAAGTGTCTTATGACATTCAGAAGATAGTTGTAATATTGGGTGAAGATACATTTCAGGGTCAAAAAAAGACATTTGGAGGTCACATGATTGATTTTTACTGTTTGATTTGCTAGGGTGGGTTTGCAGACGTATTGGTTGTTATGATATGAATAAACAAGGATGAAAGGTTATGAGTCTTAGTAAAAAGAAAAAAGTTATTTGCATAAGTATTTTGCTGCTGATGGCAAGTTTCTTCGCAATAGTTTTTTTAAATAAAAAAACAAAAATTACCTGGTATATTGCAAATCTTAATGCATATGGGTTTAGTCATGAAGACATAAAACCATATCAGGAACTTCATTCAGAACAATTCGATTTATTTAATCAAAGGCTTAAAGAGCTTAAGATTCCCGCAAAAGTGGTTTTCAAAGCAATGCCTGGCGAATGGGATTTGGCTGATGGAGATGAGATGACATTTCAAAGGGGAATAGAGATTTCGGGCAACAAAGTTCAGGAGATTATAAGTAAAGACAAAGATGCAGATATTATGCCTTTTTCACACATGGAATATCAAAGGTTTATCTCGTTGGATTCTTATTTTCATACGGATGGTATGAAAAAGGCGAAAATTAGTATCCCCGAAGCATTGTGGGAAGTAAATCAGATTAACGCAGAGAGTTATCAGATTCCAAGGACGCTTGTGAGTGCTAAGGAAACCATATATGCGTTTTATAAACCATTTTTAGAACAATACCAGATAGACGTGGACGAAGAGACCGTTCGTAAAATGTCACCGCGCCGGGTCATCGAGTGGTTATCCACCTATTTTGCCGGAGAAACGCTTTTGGACGGGAAATATTATATTACTTCAGGAAGCGACCTTTTCTATGTGGCGTATTTGGGGGCAAAAATAAAGCCAATGCTGGAGGGCGGCACGATAGATGTTATGTTGGACTATGAAACTGGCAAGATACAGGATATGTACTCAAATAAGAAAGTTTTGGAGTATCTTGATTTGTGCCAATGGATATACAAAAATAATATTGATGCACATGAGGAGCAAAAGACGATATCGAATGCATGTATACCTGTTTTTAAGATGATGGACATTCCGGTTATAGAGGAGCTTGGAGGAGAAGCAAGTGAAAAGGGCTGGGAAGCAATACAACTCGGGGATCGATGGCTGTCTCAAAGTGTAGGAAATGGGATATTAAAGTCTAGCAAAAATAAGGAATTGGCAGTGGAAGTACTTGCCGCTACAGTTTATGATAAAGAATTATCTGATATTATGATACATGGGGTTTTGGAAAAAGACTATACGCTTCAAGATGGATATGTGGTTTATAAAGATGCTTCAAAAACTCCTGCTTATAGTATTGGAAATAATTTTATTGCCTATCCGACAGAAAGTGAAATTCCGGATAAAAAAGAGGTGTCGGAGCAATTATTAAGCCAGATTCGAACGATTCCATATAGTAGTTTTACTCCGGTATGGAATGAAAAGTTGCTGGAACAGGCTGCTCAAATTGCCGCTATTTGCTGGGAAACCATGACAGACGTTCTTTATTTTGACATTCCGGACATGCAGGAATATCTGAAGACGCAGCAACAGAGATTAAAGGAAAAAGGCTTGGACAAGGCTAGTTTCGAACTTCAAAAACAAGTGGATGAATGGATAGAATCATACGGAAAGGAGAGCATAGCGTGGTAAAGTATTTGGTCAGAATATTATGTTGTCTATATATGATTTTTTTGCTGACTGGTTGCGAAAGGCAGGAGAGGGCAGAAGTATCAAGATTCGATGACAGTAAACAATATTTATATTTTGAGAGTTTTGTGGAGTCGGAAGATGGAATTTACCATACAGAGGTTGTCGATTCTGGCGAAATTATTAAATATGCGGATCGTTCTTCAGGGAAAGATACCGTATTATGTTCAAAAATAAATTGTAAGCATAATTCTGAAAAATGCCAGGCGTTCGTGAAAGAAAATGATTTTATAATGGGAATGCTGTATGCAAAGGGAAAGCTTTACTTATTAGTGTCAGGTTATAAAAATGAAGGTGGTCCACGTTCCAATTGTATATATCAGATGGACAAAGATGGAAGAGGAAAGGTGCTTATCCATGATTTCAAAGATTATCCGGTTATGGCAAACGGAGGTGGTCTATATAAGAACCGTTTTTTCCTTTCCATACAAGTGTTGGAAATGGAGGAAGATGGTTCAGGCGGTTCGTCTGGTGCCCCATCAATACTTATGTATGATTTGAATACGAAAAAGGAAGCGGTTATTCTGGACGGTTATAAAGAAAATGATACCTTTAAACAAATAGTAGGAGGAAACCATAATTCCATATATATTGCTGAACGCAATTTTTATGAGAAGGGAGACTGCCACTTTAGGGAATATGATTTTTTAACCGGAGAATTTGATGACTTGTATACGACACCGGAAGAGAATCTACAGGCGATAAGAGACGACACGCTATACTTACAAAAAAAAGAAGAGAAAAAGATATATGTTTATAACATGAAGACTCAGATGATGGAAGAACTTTTAAGCTGGGAGGAAGACGTTGCAAATATATATATCCGGTATGGCTATATAGAGTTTGTAAAAGAGGAAAAAAATGTTGCTGGGGAAACGGTCTACTTACATAAGTGGTATGATTTAGAGGAATTTGAGTATTTATTTGATGAGTATCGTCCGGAGTCTGAATTGACGCTAAAACGAAAGCTGACAGACATTTATTGGTTTGTAAAGGACGGAAAAAATTATTTTTATAATTGGAAAGAGAAAGTCTGGACAGAGATTGAAGAGATATCTTAGAATAAGGGAGAGTTGCAAAAATTGGTACCAGGAATATTCCTGGTGCCAATTTGCATTCAGAAGAGAAGATGAAAGAAGGAATGGGGAGGAAAATGGAGTAAGTCATGTTGTTTGACTATGTTTTCCTTTCTTTTCTTTAATTAAAATTTGGATATAATAATTTTAAAATATTCAAAATCTTCGACTGTTCTGAAGATGGAAGGCTTTCGATAAGAAATGTGATTTCGTCCGAGAGGTTCTGAGTTGCATCTGTATCGCGAACCAGGATATCACATAATACATCGCGTGGGTTTATGTTCAGTACATCACAGATACTGCAGATATAGTCTAAGGTCAGACGGACAGTACCTTTTTCGATACGATTCAAAAAGCTGGGAGATACATGGATATCCTGAGCCAGCTCTTTTTGCTTGATTCCTTGCTGTTCCCGAAAATAGCGAATGCGAGCACCAACTTTTTTGTCTGCGGATAAATCTGTGGACATAACTTGAACCCTCCTTTCAATATATCTATTTTAACAATAATATGTATGGAATAAGTTTAAGAATATGCAATTTATTTACAAATAATATATGAGATATGCCGTTTGAATAGAAGGGGCAAGGGTTTCACTCTCTGATTCATTTTGCATATATTGGTATCAGAACCGATATAGAATGGAGAGATTTGTTATGGAACAAAGGCTGCCGTATTATATGGCGTATCCGATGCCGCTGCAGTTTGATGATGAACGCATAGACAAAAGAGACATGGAGTATATGAGAAGTATGTATCCGGGAATTGCGAAGATGGTGCTGCCATTTGTAGAAGAGGAATGTGACCGGATGGAGTATGACGGGAGCATGATTTATGATGAATATCCGGATAAGTTACAGATGCATTTGATGTGCAGGCGGGTATACGATAAGGTAAAAGCACAAAAAGGGTTTGGCGAAATGGTCGATGAAGAACTGGTGGAGGTTCAGGAGAATCGCGGCAGGAACCGGAAAGATGAGCTTTTGAACTCTTTGATCCAGGTGCTCGTTTTCCAGGAATTATATAAAAGACGTCATGATTTTCGGCGCCAAAGGAGAAGATTCTATTAAAAACGCCGATAGACGGGGGTGCTTTGTTGTGGTAGAATAATCCGGAAATGAAAAAAACAGGAAAAGGAAGGCACACATGGGAAATATTATTTTCATTGGAATGCCTGCTTCCGGAAAAAGTACAGTTGGTGTCGTTGTTGCAAAACGGCTTGGTTATGAGTTTATAGATGCTGACCTCTTGATCCAGAAAAGGGAAGGAAGACTTCTGAAAGATATTATTGCGGAAGAGGGAGTCGAGCGTTTTTTAGAAATCGAAAACGAGGTAAATGCGCAGATTGATGTAGATGGGGCTGTTATTGCGCCTGGGGGAAGTGTGGTTTATTGTACAGAGGCGATGGAGCACTATAAAAAGACTGGAACGATTGTATATTTGAAGGCGTCTTATGAGACAATAAAGAATAGAATCCGTAATCCGAAGAAGCGCGGCGTGACTTTGAGAGCGGGGCAGACTCTTAGGGATTTATATGTAGAACGGACGCAGTTATTCGAGAAATATGCGGATATTACAGTGGAGGAAGATGATAATTCCTTGGGGGATACAGTCGAAAAAGTGCTGGATGTGTTACAAAACTAGCAAAAATATTTTACAAATAGGTATTTTATGCTATAATAAATAAGGGACTATGTGCTTTGAGGGTGCATCAGATAAAGGTTGAGTATAATAAAATAGAGGTGCGATAATGGAACAATATGTTATAAAGGGAGGGAATCCTCTGGTCGGGGAGGTTGAGATTGCAGGCGCGAAGAATGCGGCTTTAGCTATCTTGGCAGCAGGTATCATGACAGATGATACGGTAACAATTGATAACATTCCGGATGTTAATGATATTAATGTCTTGCTGGAAGCCATGAGAGGTATCGGAGCAAACATTCACAGAGTGGATCGTCACACGGTAGAGATTAAGGGGAACAATGTGAATGATTTCAGCATTGACTATGATTATATTAAGAAAATCAGAGCTTCTTATTATCTGTTAGGGGCATTGCTTGGAAAATATAAAAGAGCGGAAGTGGCACTCCCGGGTGGGTGCAATATCGGAAGCAGGCCGATTGACCAGCATTTGAAGGGATTCCGCGCACTTGGTGCGGAAGTCGAGATTGAGCACGGGAAGATTGTGGCGGAGGCTGAGAAGCTTCGCGGAACACATATGTATTTTGATGTGGTCAGCGTAGGCGCGACAATCAACGTTATGATGGCAGCAACTATGGCCGAGGGAACAACGATTCTTGAGAATGTTGCAAAAGAACCTCACGTAGTTGATGTGGCGAATTTCCTTAACAGTATGGGGGCTAATATCCGAGGCGCCGGTACTGATGTGATTAAGATTAAAGGGGTAAACCGTCTTCACGGAACGGAGTATTCGATTATTCCGGATCAGATTGAGGCGGGAACGTTTATGTTCGCAGCAGCGGCTACCAGAGGAGACGTGACGGTACTTAACGTAATTCCAAAGCATTTAGAAGCGACGGCGGCAAAATTAGTGGAGATCGGATGCGAAGTAGAGGAGTTCGATGATGCGGTACGTGTTGTATCCAAAGGCAACTTGAAGCATACTCAGGTAAAAACTTTGCCATATCCGGGATTTCCGACAGACATGCAGCCGCAGATGGGGGTTGTGCTTTCCTTATGCGAAGGAACGAGTACGATTACCGAAAGTATTTTTGAAAATCGTTTTAAATACTTGTCCGAGCTTGCAAGAATGGGCGCGGTGAACAAGGTGGAAGGACATTCGGCGACCATCGAGGGTGTGAAAGGGTTCCAGGGCGCAAGAGTGAATGCACTTGACTTAAGAGCCGGCGCAGCGCTTTGTATCGCAGGGCTTGCGGCAGAAGGCGTTACAATTATAGATGATATCGTGTATATCCAGAGAGGGTATGAGCGTTTTGAAGAAAAGATGAGGAGCCTTGGAGCTGTGATCGAGAAAGTGTCCAGTGAGAGGGAACTTCAGAAGTTTATGTTTCGTGTGAGCTAAGAATTCGCAAAAGAATCCGGGAAGCGTTTGAGCGAAGGGACAGAATTATATAGAAGATATTAAGGTAATAAAATATCTTACTTTGAGTAGGATGTTTTGTTGCCTTTTTTTGATGCAATAAAGTGTCAAATTTTGTTATTTACTACCATATATGGAAATAGTTTCTTGTCGTTGCGTAATAGAATTGAATTAATATTTGGTGGAGAAGGATATAGCAATGAACGAACAGAAACTTTTATCTCAGAGAATTGAATATTTATGTAAAGAAAAGAGGCTTTCTTATTATGCGTTATCATATCGTTCAACGGTACCGCTAACGACATTGATGCATATTGTGGATTGTTCGACAAAGAATCCGGGCATATTTACGATTATTAAAATTTGCAATGGGCTGGACGTGACGATTCAGGAATTCTTTGACTCTAAGGAATTTGTGGATGTTGAGTATGAAGTAGAGTGAGGATGGATGGCAGAGTGTCCGCATAGTAAGGGAAGCGGGGCGAGAAAATGAAGGGATTTTAAGGAATCCCTTTGCTTTCTTGCCCTTTTGTAAGCATTATTTGTTAATATCGTAAGGGGATTTTGCGCTTTAGCATACAATTTGTAGATATAGAACAATTCTGTATTTTGGAATTTTGTTATGTGAAGATTTATATGTTACCCGTCCTCTCCCCCTTATAATGTAGTGTATGACAACACAAAAAGCAGACTTTGTGCGACTTTTGATTGTTTTATCACCGTTTTTGCAGCGGTTATTGCATTATTGTAAAGATAAGTTATACTATAATTAAATTAGTGAATTAGAATTTTATTGTTCTCGCGATAACACTATATGTAATAAATTTTTGGGTCTGTTTTATATTTCAAGTGGTTCGATTTAATTATAAGGTGTCCAAAATGGGGATGGGAGGATAGTTCTATGACAAAAAAACAATGTTTTTTAATTTCACCTATCGGAGAAGAAGGAAGCGAAGCTCGAAATTTTGCAGATAAGGTGCGTGCTTTTTTGAGATATGAGGTATTAAACGATCTTGAATATGACTGTATAAGAGCGGATGATATAAATAAATTAGGTATGATTACTAGTGATGTTATAGCACATATTATTGATTGTGATTTAGTAATAGCGGTGTTAGAGAATAATAATGCGAATGTTTATTATGAGTTGGCATTAAGACATGCTACAACAAAGCCGTGTATTTCTATTGCCTCTAGAGAAAAAGTAAATAATAAAGAAGAAGGATTGCCATTTGATACGCAACAAGAAAGGGTTTTTAAATATCCTTTAGAGGATATGCTGGATTATACAGATGGTTGCGAAATTGAATCTTCGGCATTGGCGAAGTTTAAAAATCAATTAAAGAGCATTATTAACACTTATAATGAGCAAAAATATGAATATCAGAATCCCGTCACAGCTGCACTTCATAAAGCAATTCTTCCAAAAGGAATGACAATGCAGGGGGTGATTACACATATTGATGAAAAGATAGATTTGTTCCATCAATATATTGATAGACAGTTAGATGCAATTTATAATGTTACTAATAGTTGGATGCCTAAACATATTGAATCTTTAGTAGGAGATATGTATCGTAATGGTTCGGCGATGTATATATCTGGTGAAAAAGAAGCATTTGACACTCTTTGTGAAATGACCAAGAAAGCCGAACATTCAATTAGAACTTCTCGGTTTGCACCCCAAGCTATTAGTACAAGTCATAGTGATTTTTTTGAAGCAGTATGTAGATTTGGTAAAAAAAAAGATGTAGTATGTAAACGAATTATGTGTATGAATGAGTCAGAAAAGGAGTCAGATATTTTAAAAACCGTTCTCGATACTGCGGGAGGGTCTATGGAATTATATCTTACAGATAGAGATAATAATTTTGAATTAGTGGTAATTGACGATTCTTGTGCGTTCCTGCATTTTTATGATGATCAGCGGCATATCAAATCTACACTATTTATAAGAGGACAGGGTGTAGTTAAAGAATTTGAAAATATATATGATAGATTTCTTGAGGAAAGCCCTGATCATATACTTGTAAAAATTGATTGCAGTAAGTTTGAAAATCCATCTAAGATTATGGCTGAAATTCCAAAACTTATAGCAAAATTTAATAAATAGACGTTATTTTTTTAATTTACTAGGATACCAGACTCTGAAAGTTAGATTGAAAAAAATATAATGCTAAGCCATGGTTAAAACTTGTGACTTGGCATTTTTTTGATTTTTACGTCGATTTCATTCCTTTTTGCCTAGAACAATAAAAATGACATACTTTGCACAATCAACGGTGGTTTTATATGAAATTGAAATTAAAAAAATATAGTGCTAAATTTTAAAGACAGGTATCAGATTATGGAAAAGGTGAGTATAAATTGAAAAGTAACGTTAAAAACTATATACTGAAATATGAAGCGAATTGAGTTTAATTGCAAGAATATTTATGGTTTAAAACAGAAGCATACGAATAATAGGGGGAGAATATATAAAATGAAGAAAAACATTTTGATATTGGCTATGAGTACGTTGAATAAAAACAATACAGTGGATATCGTAGAAAATCGGTTTGCATGGGAGAAAGATGATGAAATAGGATATGCGTATCGTGGACAGTTGGAGCCAATAAGTACAATGATTAGGGAAAGAGAAGGAAGCTTAGATAGAGTTGTTATTCTTGCAACAAAAGAAACGAGGGAAAAGAGATATGATTCAAATATGACATCAGCGGTTGGTTATTATCTACAGAGAATGAATATATCAGAAAGTGATGCAAAGGTTATACCTGTTGAAGAAGAAGAGTTTATTCCAGCAATAGCAGAAACTGTAGAAGAAATCCGTAAATATTGGAAAGAAAATTTAAAAAATGGATACCAAGTAAAACTATGGATTGATACACAAGGTTCTTTTAGAAATATAAATTTGGTTTTAAATGCAATTATAACTTTATTAGAGATGGATGGTAATGGTATTGTCCCGAGTGGTGTTTATTCTATAAATTTTAGTAGTGATAATGGTATTAAAAATATTGTTGATCAAACTAATAACTATAAAATTTTTCAGTTTGTTTCTGGAATCAATGAATTTATTAGAAGTGGTAGAGCAGAACAGTTGGAAGATTATTATCATTATATTAAAAAAGATATACCACTAGAAGTTAAATTTATGAAGAATATTGCCGAAACTATTCAAATGTGTAATATTAAAGAATTTGATAAGTATCTTAATGATTTTAGAAGATATAAAAAGGGAAAAGAAAATAAAAGAACAGAAGAACTGATAGAAATATTTCAAAGGCAGATTGAGGCAGATTATGGGAATTTGTTAGAAGATAATTGTACATGTCTTGACGTAGTGGAATGGTTTTATAAAAAAGGATTTTATCAACAAGCGATTACATATATTGAGGCTAAAATACCAATGGAATGGAAGGAAAAGGGTATTATTTCATATCATATTTCGGATAAGGTTCTAAATGATTTAAAATGTAAATTGAGAAAAAAGAATGAGGAAGATGTCAATGTAATTACAAGTCATCTTGGAGTGGAAATGTTTCAGTGGGGTTCTATATGTTATAACAAGAATGGTATCAGAAAATGCAATATTGATAATGATTTAATGAAAGGGCGTAAAAAAGACTATCAAACGCTGGAAAAGTTGCAGAATATTACACTTTATACATATAACAATAATAAACGTGACAAGCAAATAGGAAATATGAGCGTGGATATTCATTGCAAAGATCAAAACAAAGTGATGGATATGCTCCTTTTATACAAAATATTAAAAAAAGAACGTAATAATTTTAACCATATGTTAGAAAACGATGTGCGGGCAACAAAGGCAGAGCTAGGAGAGGTAATTCGAATGTTTATAGAGAAGGGAAGGTATGTTTATGAGAATATTTGTTAATTGTTCGAATCATCCATCTCAGAAGTGGTTGGGAATACAGGTAAAAGCAGCAGAAAAATACGGTAAAATCATAGATGTACCATTTCCAGTGGTGGATTGTAATTTGTCAAACACTCAGATAGAAGAACTTGTAGAGCAAACGGTTGCAAAGATTATGGTATATTGTCCTGAAGCTGTGATGTGCATGGGAGAGTTTGTTGTATGCTATAAAATTATTCAACAATTAAAGATAAAAGGAGTTAAGGTTTTGGCGAGTTGTTCTGAAAGAAAAGTTACAGAACATATAGAAGAAAACGGAATGGTGCGGAAAGAATCTATATTTGTATTTAGGAGATTTCGGGAATACTAATTTATTTGAGAGAGAGGAAGAACATGAAAGAAGAGGGAATAGAAAACAAAGAAGTACTGGCGATGTACAATATTAGAGGGATACAAAATTATATTTTTAAGACTAATGCAGCAAAGGAAATTATCGGGGCATCAGTATTGGTGAAAAGAGTTCTTGCAGATGGATTCCAGGAGTATATTCAAGTACTAGAGGAAGCTGAGAGAAAATACTATATGACAGAATGGACTAAGGATGACTCGAATGCTTTTTTAAATAATCCATCTGTAAAAATGCAGATTATTTATGTTGGCGGCGGAAATACGTATGTCTTGTTCAGAGATAGGGAAGTATGCAAAAGGGTTAACCGTTTTCTTGCTCGCTATGTATTAGAGAAGACATATTCTTTGAGCCTTGCTGTAGCAGTAGTTGCAAAAACAGAAAGTTATAGTGAAGATTATAAGAATATTAATTTGGAAATGGGGAGAATAAAAGCACGTATGCCGTTGAGTATGCCGATGGGAGCAATGCCATTTATGGCAGTAGATTCTGTTACGGGATATCCATTAACTTATAAGGAAAATGGCGAGTATTTTACGACAGAAACTAAGTTAAAAAGAAAGGCATTTCCGAAACAGGAAGATGAAAAGATTTTTGATAATATGGTAACAGAAAAGGGGGACAGCAGTACACTTGCAGTTTTTCATATTGATGGTAATAGCATGGGAAAAAGAATAAAGGATGCTATGCAAGATATTCGAGATTACGGGGAAGCCATACAACGTATGCGGGAAATATCCAGTGAAATATCGAGGACATACTTAGCTACTGCAAATAGAATGAAAGAGCAAATGGAAAAACTTTCGCTTCTTATAAAAAAAGATGCTAGGCATAAATTATATCGTGAGATTATTTTAGCGGGGGATGATATTACTTTTGTATGTAATGCAAAACTTGCGATTCCGGCAGTAGAGTATTTTTTGCAGCATATCGGTGATGAGGGGGATTTCAGTGCATGTGGCGGAATTGCCTTTTTCAACAGTCATTTTCCGTTTTCAGAAGCATACCAAGTAGCAGAAGCATGTTGCAGCAATGCTAAAAAGAGAGCAAAAGAAAAGGATAATAGAGGAGTACAAGGTAAGATTGGAAATTTTCTGGATTTTCAGATATGTACTAATATTAGGGCGGCGAAGTTAGAAATTTATCGGGAAAGACATTATTCTATGACGAAAGATGAACTGTTTATTGCTCGTCCATATTATATTCCAGTGAATGGTGATTCTTTTCAGAGGGATGAGAAAAATGCCAGATATAGTATTGAAAAATTAAAAAAGTGGATGAAAGAGTTTTGTGAAATGCCAACAAGTAAAGATAAAGAAGTTGGAATGCCAAGGAATAAAGCAAAGCGGCTTCGCGATGCTATTCCAATGGGTGAAAATGCAATAAAAGAAGAGATTGCATTTTTAAAATCTAGAGGATATGAACAATTTGAACATACAGAGGAAGAGTATAAAATCTGGTATGATGCGCTAGAGATTATGGATTGGTATTTGGAGGAAGAATAAATTTGTGAACGTAGGAGGAAAATGCAAATGAAAATAACGATCAGGCTTTTGAGTGATCTTTGTACATATTCCGGAGAAACATACAACAGTGTGATAGATACAGATGTTGTATATGAAAAAAATGGAATCCCATATATTCCGGGCAGAAGATTAAAAGGATGTATTCGAGAAGCGGCGCTTGAAATGAAAGAGCTTGGTTTTATTGAACAGGCACAATATGATGAGATTTTTGGGAAAGAGGGGGATCAGAATGCAGCGTTTTCACTTTCCAATGCTTACATTTTAAATTATGTCGGAGTAGTTAATGCCTTGAAAAAATGTAAGTATCCAGATTTGAAAAGCAAGGAGAAGGTATTGGGGCAGTATACTTATGTTAGAAGACAAACGGCTATTGATATGGAAACTGGCGTGGCAGCTGAAAATACCCTCAGATCAATGCGTGTAATTCGTAGAGGTCTAGTATTTATAGCAGACTGCAATTGGACTAAAAAAGTTTCAAAACCAGAAATTTTAGGGCAAGCAATTTCCCTTGTAAAACATATGGGAGTGGCTAGAACTAGAGGCTTAGGTCTCGTAGATATAGCATTATCAGATTCGGAATCAGGTAAAATCAGTCATACATCAATTGATAAAAGTCAAGTGACAGAACAAAATAAGATTCGCTATACAATTAAACTTAGAGAGCCAATGATTTGTAAATCGCCACAAGGAAATCAGGCGGCTACGGAAGATTATATTTCTGGAGCTAAGGTATTAGGATTGATTGCAGGAGCATTACCAAAACAAATTTACCAAGAACTATTATCTGGACAGACGGAATTCATTGTTTCCAATGGATATATTATGAATGGAAACAAGAGATGTTTGCCAGCTGGAATATCACTGTATAAAGAAAAAGACCGGTCATATGACCAAGAAGGAAAAATGATAGTAAAAGATATGTTGTTGTCAGAATCTTCGGAAATAGAGGACGAACAGATGATATCTGCGAAGATACGATACATTGATGAAGATGGGACTGTAGCAGAGGTTATAACAGAAATTAGTTATCATCATCAGAGACCGGAAGATAAATCCATAGGGCGAGCAACGGGAAGAAAGGATGGTTCAAGTTTTTATCAGCTGGCAGCTATGTCAGCCGGACAGAGTTTTTGTGGTTACATTTATGCAGGGAAAAAGCAGGTTGAACAGATTATAGAGGCAGTAGAGAAATTAGGAGAAATACGTATGGGATACGGAAAATTCAGTGGATTTGGAGCAGTAGATTTTATGCTGGATTTGGATGATGTTCATATGGTTAAGACGGAAGAAAAGATGTGTAAGGATGCCATGGTTATTTTGGTTTCAGATATGATTCTCTATAATGAGAAGGGAATGCCTACAACGGATATTAAGGTGTTAGAGAATAAATTTAGAGAAATAACTGGAATTGAGAAACTTGAGGTTCGCAAGCCATTTTTGCAATATGAAATGATAGGGGGATACAATGTTACATGGCAGTGCAGGAAACCGATTTTTTATGCACTTGGAAAGGGAAGCACTTTTATATTACATTTTGAGAGAGAGTTTGAAATAGGGCTTTTGGATGGAGCATTTTTGGGAGAACGAGTATCGGAAGGATATGGAGAAATCCGAGTAAAAGAGGTGGGTATATCATCAGATACTTGTGTCAAAAAGAAACGACCATTAGAAGAAGAGCCTGAGGAAGAAGTGATTGATGAGAGTATCATAGAACGACTTTGGCAGACGGAATTTGAATGGCGTATACAAAAAATGATCAGGGAAATACTGGAGAGAAAAAAGGAAGCATATAAAAAGAAGAATGCGAAATATTTAAAAGAGTTAAAAACAGCAGTGTCAAAACTACGTATCATATATAGAAATGAAATATCGTATGAAGATATGAAAGAGCAAGTACAAGGAATACGTAACGAAGAAAAGAATAATAGATGTATAGAGTTGTTAGAGTTGATTTGTCCGAATAGAGTGAAAGAAGATGTGACGAAAGAGATGAGGCAGGAATATGATTTTACATTTGAAAATAAGTGGTCTAAAGAAAAATTAATTAAAATTTTTATATAAGTTTTTGAATTATCCGCATAAACACTATACTTATAAGCAATTTCATAATTGCAAAAACATTCA
>ERZ808029.161-NODE-161-length-62135-cov-8.427100_pt1 | contig 62135 bp, 46 predicted proteins | sample MGYA00380185_ERZ808029 | MGnify/ENA primary metagenome ERZ808029 (study PRJEB31490, sample SAMN06133404) | mouse gut metagenome | isolation source: M2_3 | host: mice | place: China: Chengdu | collected 2015-05 ... | reverse complement strand
CGAGCTTGGCTCGATGCGGGTCACAAGGCAACCCTGACGTCGGGGACTATCACCTAACACAACGGGTGTGCGCTACCTGCCGGAGAGATGCCGGCTTCTCTCCGTGTCCGCTGTGTTGCCCCCTGCCTGCACTGTGCGGTGCGTCTCCGCGGGTGCGGAGCGCAAGGCGAGGTTGTATCAGAATGTCAATGTACTCTTAATTAGTTTATGATAGGGGATAGGTAAGAGGGGGACGGCCGCCTCTGCGGCCGCACGGACGCAAGTTCTCCGAACTTGCCGATCTCTTATCGATTCTCTACCCCACGAACGCAGCGTAAAACGCTGCTTATCGTGGGGTTAACCACGGACACGTCCTCTTCGAGGACTTGCCGGCAGGACCGGCACGGGCGGGGTGTGCGCTTCGCGCAGTGAGGAGTGAGGTGCGGGCAAAGCCCGCAGTGTGGAGTGAGGAGTAAGTTGCTCCGCGCACGGCGCAGTGCGCCGTGCAGTGTGGAGTTAGGAGTGTGGAGTTGGGAGTTGTGGCGACAAGGATGGTGCAGGAGAGGGTGCAACGGTTGTTGAGGAACAGGGCGTAGTGTAGGAGCAGGCGGCTGATGGCGGCGTGCTCGGCGGCTGATACTATGAGGACGATGCTGACGCGGCCTGTGCGGCGGCGACGGCGTTCGAGGAGGCCGATGACGGCGGCTTCCCTTGGCGTGAGGGGACGTCGGTACCAGCGGCGGAAAGGGTATGTGCTTGAATGTTTCATGATGGTGCAAAGTTACAACACGAAATACCCCTTTGAATGTAGTTTTTGTACTAATGGCAAAATTTTTTTTCGGGGATGTCAATATATGGGATAAAAAAGGAGGCTGCGCTTGCGGTGCGCAGCCTCCGGTGGGTGGATTGATGTGGAGAATCAGTATTTGAAGGGTGCTTCTTTTACGTAGATGCGGTAGCGGCGGATGGCGCCGGGAACTTCTGACTCCATGCGGGGGAGGTACTGGAAGCCGGAGAGGTCGCGCGTGCTGCCGAGGTCAATGACGATGGAGTGGGGGAAGGGCACGGCGGGGAGGACTATGCCTTCGAAGGTCCAGTCGACCATGTCCGGGGAGGAGTAGCAACCCACACCGGTGACGTCGGTGCGATAGCACTCCCATGTGGCCCATTCGGGCAGCACGGTCTCGCCTTTCTTATACTCGCCGTACCAGTAATACTTGCCGTTATGGTAGAGGATACCGCCACCGTGGGCGTTGATTGGATTGCCCGACGTGTCGAGCCATACGTCGCCCGGGACGATGTCGCGGGCACTGATGGCCTGTGGCGCCGCCAGCAAGACAATGGCCATTGCAAATCTTAGAGGATAATACTACTTTGTTATTAAGAAACTGTCGATGTCCATCCAGCCGCGGTCCACGGTGTCGGGTGCGATACTGAACAGCCCGAGCTTCGCTCCTATCCATTTGCCCTGACGGGCCTTGAAAGTCGTGCCGGCTTCGTGCCAGCGCTTGCCGTCGGTGCTGTAGCTGAAGGTGCAGAGCGCACCGCGGCCCACGTGTACGCGCAGCCAGATGTCGCACTCATGGTTGGGGTAGAGGCCGGCGCTGTAGCTGCGAGTGGGCGCTATGACGGCGATGTCCTGCAAGGCCTCCGGAGTGCCCTGCTCGGCGTCGGTGCAGCTGATGCGTTTCATCACGAAGCTGTCGCCGCGCTTCTCAAGCCCGAGGCAGCTGTAGTCCCATCCCATCACCACAATGCCGCTGATGGCTCCCTCGCTGGTGGCTTTGGCCGAGACGCGCACTTTGGCCGTCGCCGTAAACTCCTCGGCGGGGAATTTTTGCAGCAGCAGGTTGGGCACGGTCCAGAGGTTCGCGTAGTCCTTAGGCGTGCGGTAGCTGTATAGACGGAAGAATCCCTGACGGGTGGCGAAGCCGTAGTCGAGGCCGGGATTGCCGTGCCATTCCCATTGCAGGCCGAGCGTGTCGGATGCGAAGTCGTCGTCGGTCTGCGGAGTCAGGCGCGCTCCGTCCGGCATGGCGGCTACGGGTTTCTTATGAGTGAGCACCGGGTTGCCGCAGCCGTCGCCGTCCGGGTCGCTGCCTATTACGGGCCAGTCGTCTTTCCAGCGCATTGGATTCAGATGCACCACTCGTCCGTATGCACCTCGGTCCTGAAAGTGGAGGAACCACGCCTGTCCGGCGGCATCGTCGACCCACGCTCCCTGGTGCGGGCCGTTGACGGGTGTCTTGCCCTGTTCCATCACGCGCTTTACCTCGTAAGGGCCGTACACGCTGCGCGAGCGCATGGCGAGCTGCCAGCCTTTCTCCACGCCGCCGGCCGGAGCGAAGATGTAGTACCAGCCGTTGCGCTTGTAGAGCTTCGGGCCTTCTATGGTGTGGTTTATGCCGTCGTTGCCGTCGAACACGAGTACGGGCTCCGATATGGCGCGCTCGCCGTCGGGGCTGAGTTCGAATACGGTGACGATACTGTTGAATCCTGCGCGGCTGGCCGCCCAGGCGTGCGCGAGATACACCTTGCCGTCATCGTCCCACAGCGGCACGGGGTCTATCATGCCGCGTCCGGCTTTAACGAGCACCGGCTCGCTCCATTTGCCCCGCGGGTCGGCTGTCTTTGTCATGAATATGCCGAAGTCGGGGTCGCCCCAGTAGATATAGTACATGCCGTCGTGCCAGCGTATGCTCGGCGCCCACACGCCTTTGCCGTGGCGCGGCGCGGCGTTGTAGAAGTCGTAGGGCGGCACGGCAGGCAATGCGTAGTTGACTATCTCCCAGTTCACGAGGTCGGTGCTGTGGAGTATCGGCAGTCCCGGCGTGCACGCGAAGCTCGACGCCGTCATCCAGTAATCCCCCTCGGGACCGCGCACTGCATCCGGGTCGGAATAGTCGGCGAAGATAACGGGATTTTTATACATGCCGTTGCCGAGGTCGGGCACCCACACCTTGGATACCTCGGCCGATACCGTCGTGGCACCCAGCATGGCTATGGCCGCGATTATAATTGTTTTTTTCATATAGTTCTGATTTGTTCAGCTATATACGAATTTACTCGGCATATTACTCAATACACGGCTTGCAGTTTAACGAAAAATTTGCTTACTTTGCATTCTCACACTAACGCTCATGGATATAGAACTCATTCTCATAAACATCTCGGGCAGCGACCGCCCGGGCGTGACTTCCGCGCTTACTGAAATACTGGCTAAGTACGATGCCCGGATTCTCGACATCGGTCAGGCCGACATACATCACTACCTCTCGCTGGGCATCCTCATTCGCACCGACAGCGCGCGCAGCGGCGACATCATGAAGGACCTGCTGTTCCGCGCCTACGACCTGAACGTGAAGATTCGCTTCACGCCCATCACCGTGGCCGAATATGAGGAGTGGGTGGCCCGACAGGGCAAGAACCGCTGGATCATCACCACCCTGGGACGACGTCTCAGCGCAAGACACATAGCGCTGGTGACGGCCGAAATCGCCGCGCAGGGACTGAACATCGACGGCATACAGCGCCTTACGGGCCGCATGCCGCTGAACGACGACGAGCAGCCTCTTTCCAAGAGCTGCGTGGAGTTCTCCGTGCGCGGTACACCGCACGATGTGGCGGCCATGCAGGAGCATTTCATGAAGATGTCGAGCGAGAACGAGTTCGACATCTCCCTCCAGCAGGACAATGTGTTCCGCCGCTGCCGCCGTCTGGTATGCTTCGATATGGATTCCACGCTGATTGAGACGGAGGTCATCGACGAACTGGCTATGCGTGCCGGAGTGGGCGACAAGGTCAAGGCCATCACCGAGCGCGCCATGCGCGGCGAGATTGACTTCTGCGAGAGCTTCCGCGAGCGCGTGGCCCTGCTCAAGGGTCTCGACGAGAGCGTGATGCGCGAGATAGCAGAGAACCTGCCCATCACCGAAGGCGTAGGCCGCATGATGCAGGTGCTCAAGCGCGCAGGCTTCAAGACGGCCATCCTCTCGGGCGGATTCACATATTTCGGCAACTATCTCAAGCAGAAATTCGGCATCGACTACGTCTATGCCAATGAGCTTGAAATCGAGAACGGACGACTCACCGGCCGATACGTCGGCGACATCGTCGACGGCAAGCGCAAGGCCGAGTTGCTGCGCATCATCGCTCAGGTGGAGAATATTGATATAGCTCAGACAATAGCTGTGGGCGACGGCGCCAACGACCTGCCCATGCTCTCTACCGCAGGACTCGGCATAGCGTTCCACGCCAAGCCGAAGGTGAAACAGACGGCCAAGCAGAGCATATCGACCATAGGCCTCGACGGCGTGCTCTATTTCATCGGTTTCAAGGACTCGCTTATCTCCACACAATGATGCGGCGTCTGCTCGTTGTCGTACTGATGGTCCTGTCGCTGGCTGCCGGCGCCGCCCGGCGGCAGAGCGTGGGACTGGTGCTCAGCGGCGGTGGCGCCAAGGGCATAGCCCATATCGGCGTCATAAAGGCCCTGGAGGAGAACGACATTCCCATCGACTTCGTGGCCGGCACGTCGATGGGCGCCATCGTCGGCGCGCTTTACTCCATGGGCTATACACCGGAGCAGATGATGGACCTCATCACCTCGCGCGAGTTCGGTTACTGGAGTACCGGCACCATTGATCCGCGCCTTGACTATTACTTCAACAAGCCCGTGCCGTCGCCGGCGCTGTTCAACTTCAATATAGGACGCACCGACTCCGCGTCGGCTGTCCCGGCCAGCCTTATCTCGCCGCTTCCCATGAACTTCGAGTTCATGCGCCTGTTCTCGCCGTACACGGCGGCATGCGGAGCCGATTTCGACAAACTTATGGTCCCGTTCCGCTGTGTCGCCTCCGATGCCTCTGCAAAGCACAAGGTGGTGCTTCGCAGCGGCGACCTCGGCCGGTCGGTGCGCGCCTCCATGAGTTTCCCGGGCGTGTTCCAGCCCACCATGATTGACGGCCGGCTGCTCTACGACGGCGGCATCTACGACAATTTTCCCCTCGACGTCATGCGTTCCGATTTCGCGCCTGACATCATGATAGGAGTCAACGTGGGCAGTTCCGACAAGGGCCCGCAGACGTCGATACTGGCCCAGCTCGACCAGCTCATATCCTCGCCCGAACATCCCGACATACCCGCCGATGAGCTTGTTCGTCTGCGCATCGACCTCGACCGCTTCGGTCTGCTGGATTTCGGCAAGGCTCGGGAGATAAGCGACATCGGCTACCGCTTCGCCATGGAGCACATGGACAGCATTCGCGCCCGTATCCACTCCCGCACAACGCCGCAGGCGCGCCGTGCGCGCCGCGACCGTTTCTGCGCCGGCGTGCCGTATCTGCGCTTCGACAGCATCAGTGTCGAGGGCGGCACTCCGCGGCAGAACCGCTATGTGGCCTACCTCTTCAGCGGTGCGGGCGACACTTTCGACATCGAGCATGCGCGCGAGGCCTATTACCGCGCCATCTCCACCGGCCGCATTGCCGACGCACAGCTGACGGCCACGCAGCCGCATCCCGGCGCACTCTTCGATCTGCACGCGCGCACATGGCTCCGCAACGACGTGAGAGCAGGAGTAGGCGGCTACCTGACTTCGTCGTCCAACAGCTACCTGTATCTCGGCGCGCGCGTGGCTTCGCTGAGCTTCCGCAGTATGGATGCCGGGGTAGGCGCGTGGCTGGGGCAGAGCTACATGGCCGCCGCAGCCGACGGACGTATTTATCTGCCGTCGAAACTTCCGATGGCGGTGGGTGGCGAGGCCGTCGTCAGCCGCCGACGCTACCACGAGTCGGCCGCCGCGTTCTATGACAACAGAGTGCCGGTCTACGTCATACGGAAAGAGTTTTTCGGCCGTCTGCGCCTGTGCATGGCTGCCGGACGTTCCGGCGAGTTCGACATTTTCGGTGGCGGCGGCAAGCAGATAAACCATTTCTACCGCGATAACGTTTTCGGCAACTATACCTACGGGCGCGACCGCAGCGACTATGTGCTGTGGCAGGCCGGCGCCGAGTTCCGGCGCTCTACCCTCGATGCCGAGAACTATCCCGTGCAGGGAGGTTATATCGCGGCCCGTGCAATGGCTGTCGGCGGAACTTTCCGCCAGTATTCGGCTCTTACCGGCCTCAGAGCCGACTTCTCGTCGCCACTCTGGGCGCAGCTCGAGGTCAAGACCCGTAATTATCTGACGGCGGGACGACATTTCTCCCTCGGCATAGAGAGCCACACCATGCTCTCCACGCGCAAGCTTTGCAATAACTACAATGCCGCCGTAGCGGCCGCCCCGGCGTTCGAACCGACACCATCGGCGGCCGATGCCTTCCGCACCTCGTTCCGAGCCAACAGCTTTGTGGCGGCCGGACTTATTCCAATATATCGCTACAACGACGCACTGAGCGCCAGGGTAGGGGTCTATGGATTTCTCCCGATACGGCGCATATGCGAGCGCCGCGACACGTACGAGGCATACTACGGCGGCTGGCTGCGTCATCCCGAGTTTTTCGGCGAGGCCGCCGTGGTCTACCGGCTGCCGTTCGCAAGCATCACCGGCTGGTGCAACTACGCCGGCGGACGGCACGACGGCTGGAACGTAGGTCTCTCTTTCGGTATTTATCTCACAGCTCCAAAATTCCTGCAATTATGAAGAAAATAGCAGTAATAGGCATAGGTCACATGGGCGCTCCCATAGCCCGTGCACTGCATAGCGCCGGCATAGCCGTGGTCGTGGCAAACCGCACCCGCGCGAAGGCCGAAGGCCTGGCGGCTGAGTGTCCCGGCATGGATGTAGCTCCTGACGCCGCGGCAGCTTGTGCCGCCGGTGCCGACACCGTCGTTCTGGCTGTCAAGCCCTATCTCATTCTCGATGTGCTGAAGCAGTGCGTGGCCGTGGCTCCCGATGCGGCTTACGTGTCGCTTGCGCCGGGTATAACCCTCGACACCCTTGCCGCACATGGGGCTGCGAGCGCCATGCGCCTGATGCCCAATGTGGCGATAGCCGAAGGGCAGGGCATGAGCTTCATATGTCACAACGAAGCTGCTGCCGAGGCTGCCGGCAGTCTTGCGTCGGCACTCGGCGCTACGGGGCGTGTTGCCATCGTGGAGGAGCGCCTTTTCGAGCCTGCCATGCAGGTGGCGTCGTGTGGTATTGCTTACGCTCTCCGTTACGTCCGCGCGGCCGCCGAGGGCGCAGTGGCTCTGGGCTTGCGTCCCGACGATGCCACGGCCTACATCGCGCAGACGCTGCGCGGAGCCGCCGCAATGCTCGACGCTGCTCCCGGCGTCAATCCCGAAGCCATAATAGACACTGTGACGACTCCCGGAGGCACCACCATCCGCGGTCTCCTTGCGATGGAACGCGCCGGTTTCTCCGCCGCCGTGGCCGCAGGCCTGCTGTCATAAACCAATTACATATACAGATGAATAAGGCCATACTTATGGGCAATGTCGGGTCCGACCCCAGGATGCGTTACGTGCAGACGCGTCTGGTGGCCGAGTTTACCCTGGCGACCAACGAACCGGCCCACACCACCCCCGAGGGCGTGCAGATACCCGAGCGTACTGAATGGCACAATATAGTAATGTGGGATTCGGCCGCCGAGTTCGCCGAGAAATATATCCGCAAGGGTTCGCGGCTGCTTCTCGAAGGAAAAATCCGCACGCGATACTGGGAGGACCGTAACGCCATAAAACGCACGGTTACAAACATCTATGTGGATTCTTTCGAGCTGTTGCCGCGCGGCGGACAGTGATTATGCCTTTAACAATTCTTATAAAACCGGCTCTAAACCTTTTGCTTCCGGGCGTGTCTTATAACTGAACGAAACAAAAATCAGACTAAAAACATGAACAAGAAAATTTCCGCAATCGCACTGGCAATCGTTGCCTCTCTCGGCATAAGCGCTTTCGCGCAGACTCCCGCAACATGCACCAAGGCTGCCGACTGTCCCCGCAGCGCCGCATGCGCTCCCGCCAAGGCCTGTGGCGACAGCTGCTGCACCGCTGTGTTCTTCGAGGGAATCACCCTTACCCCCGACCAGCAGACTAAGATAGCTGCCATAAAGGCCGACCGCCAGAAAGCCGCCAAGGAGGCCCGCGAGAACCGTAAGGCCGACCGCAAGAACTGCAAGCGCGACTATCTCAACAAGATGAAGGAAGTGCTCACTCCCGAGCAGTACGTAGTGTTCCTTGAGAACATGGTCGTAAACCGTCCCGACGGTCAGAAGGCATTCCGTGGCCACAAGATGAACGGCCGTCACGGCGACGGCGCCCGCTTTGCCGGCAACGCAGCCTGCCATAAGGCTAAGGCCGACTGCCCCGTTCGCAAGGCTGACAAGAAGAAATAAATTCTCCTCTCTCCAAAAAGAAAAGCCGACCGCGCCACGGTCGGCTTTTCTTGTGCCGGTTTTATTCGGTGCGGAGGTAGTCGACGGGGTTGCTGCGGGCTACCTTCAGGGCGTTGAGGCAGACTACGGCAATTATCACCACTAAGATGACAAGCAGGCAGAGGGCCATGCTCCAGGGCGACATCGACACCTGGTCGGTGAACTGCGACAGCCAGTCGCGGCCTATCAGCATCGCCATGATGCCTCCGGCCAATAGTGACGGCACGGCCACCTTCAGTATGTCGATGCAGAATATGCGCAGTATCTTGCCAACGGTCGTTCCGTTCACCTTGCGGATGGCTATCTCTTTGGCGCGCCGCTGCACCTCGTCGGCCGTGTAGCCTATCAGACCGATTATGGTAATCAGCAGAATGGCGATACCCGCCGCCATCACCGAGAATCCGAACCGCTTCACCGGCGCGATCCAGGCTTCAACCATGGTCTTATAAGGCGTGATATACATGGTGTCGGAATACTTTCCGTCTATTACTTTCTGTGCTTCCTTCAGCGCGTCGGGCGTCAGGCCGGTGAACCGCACATAGAGGTTATCATACACTTTCGTGGTGGGAAAAAGCACTCCGGCCCGCTGGTCAGAACTGTCTATGTTGTAGCCGCCACGACGAATGTTCCTGATTACTCCTACAATCGTGAATTCATCAAATCCGTCAAGACCCATATGTTCCGTTATGTTGAACCGTTCGCCGATAATATTGTCATCTTTCTGACCGAAATACGACTTCATCACATCAATGAAACGTTCCTCCACTATCACTTGATGAACAGTGGTGTCGGCATCCTCGCGGAATGTCTCTCCCTGCACGAACTCCATTCCCAACACATCGAACAGATTGGCATTGGCCGCATACATATCGGCCACGTTCACCTGATTGTCAGGCCTCGGGTCCCCTTCGATCCACACATTGTTTCCTGCGGCCCAGCCCGTGAAGTTCTGATAAGCCGAAGCCACTCCCTCCACGCAACTCAGACGAGACAATTCCTCTTTCAGCACTTTCCGTTCGTTATCGGGCAATGCGCCGACATTCAGGTACCCGATGTTTTCATACTCATACCCCATATCGCCATGGCTCATCATGTCATATTGTCTGTATACCAGCACAAGCAGGCAGAACATCAGCCCGGTGGCGACAAACTGTACGGACAGCAACGCCAGTTTCCAGAGCCTGCGCTTACGTGTGTTCTGATGGAATACATGCGACACCGGTGTCCTGCAATAAATCCACGCCGGTATCACGCCGGTTATCAGCAGCAACCCCACGCATACGCAGGTCTCGACAATCCAGACGCCGGGACTTGACAGCAGCACCGATGCCGGATAACCCAGCAGCATCTCGCACTGGTCCGACATGCTCAGCACTATAAGCACGGCAAGGGCGATAGACACGACGAGGAAGAACACACACTCGCCCATGATGCGTAGAAAAATCTTGCGGTTGCTCGTGCCGTAACATTTGCGCACGGCCATCTCCCTGCCACGCTTGCCGAGCTGGCCTATCACTATCAGCAGATAGTTGAGCGACGCGCTCACCAGTATTATGAACGCCAGCAGACTCAGCACCCATATCATTGTCTTTACGCTGTCCTGCGAGGCATATACCTCGGTCAAGGGCTTCAAACCGATATTGAAATTAAATACCTCAAGAGCTTCCTTGTCCACATTCTCCTTCAGCATCCGCCGGATATGCGGGGTGACATCAGCCATGGATGTTCCATTAGCCATGCGCACATAGCTTCGGTAACAGTCGTTGCCAACCCAGTTGTCGCGTCCGTCACGTTTGAACTTCCCGATAGTGGGGAGCGAAAGATATATTACATTTTGAAATGTCGAGTTTATGGGGAAATCCTCATACACTCCTGCCACGATCACCTTGTAGCTGTCGCTGACATCCGGACTTGTCAACGTCATGCCCATCACGTCATCTCCAAGCTTTTCGGCCAGCGAACGCGGTATCATGCAATAATCCTCTACGGTCAGGGCCTCCTTGGGATTGCCGACGATTGCCGGCCACCGCAGCACATCGAACAGACAGCTGTCGGCCAAAGTCACACCATCTGCTTCCACCAGTTTGCCGTCCGGCGTCCTGACGCTTAACGAGCCGAACAAGGTGGAGACGCGTGTAGCCTTTTCCACCTGAGGCACATAGCGTTTCAATCCCGGTGCTATCGCTCCGGGCGTGCTCAGGTACTCCGAGAATTCTCCATTACGGGTCACGCTTTCAGTAACCAGATACATATTCCCGTATTCCGGGATGGCGTGGTCGAACGATTGCTCGACAAACGCCTTTGCCACCAGCAGCAGGCCGATGGCCAGACCTGTGGTGAGACAGAATATCTTAGTCAGGTTCCGTCTCAGGTCGGATGTGAGGAACTTCAGCATGGTGTCACAGTTTATCGTTAAGGTTCTCCACCACTTGTCCGTCGAACAGGTTTATGATATAGTCGGCCTGCGCTGCGTCGCGCTGCGAGTGCGTCACCATCACGATGGTGGCTCCGTCCCGGTGCAGGTCCCTGAGGAGGTCCATCACCTCGGCGCCGTTCCTGGAGTCGAGGTTGCCGGTCGGCTCGTCGGCCAGTATCAGACCCGGTTTGCCGACGATGGCCCTGGCGATGGCAACGCGCTGCTGCTGACCGCCGGAGAGTTGCGACGGATAGTGGCCGGCTCGGTGACTGATGCCCATACGGCGCAACGCCTCGTCCACGCGACGCCTCTTCTCCGCCTTGTCCAGTTTCAGGTTGTTCAGCGGCAGCATTATGTTGTCGCGCACCGTCATGTCCTCTATCAGGTTGAACGACTGGAACACGAAGCCGATGCGTCCCTTGCGCCATTCCGTGCGCTCCGATTCCCTGAGACGGCCCACTTCCTTGTCGTCAAGCCGGTAACTGCCAGCCGTGGGATTGTCGAGCAGTCCGAGTATGTTCAGCAGAGTGGATTTTCCACAACCGGACGGACCCATTATCGCCACAAATTCGCCGTCGCCAATGGTGAACGACACTTTGTTCAGAGCCATCGTCTCGACCGTGTCGGTACGGAACAGCTTCTCCAGATTTTTGATTTCGATTTTCATAGTGATATTATTGTAATATTATTTTCCTGGCATTGCCGAAACTCTTGTAGCTGCTGGTGATGATGCGCTCGCCGGGATGCAGGCCCTCCAGCACCTCGTAGTATTGCGTGTTCTGACGCCCTATCCTGATGTTGCGCAACGTGGCCGACTTGCCGTCCCGGCTCAAGACGTATGCCTTGCGACCGCCGGTACTCTGGAAGAATGCGCCGCGTGGCACAAGCACCGCCTCTGTAGGCTCGCCCAATTGCAGATTGATATAGTAGGTCTGCCCGACGCGGATATTCTCGGGCATCGCGCCGTCTATCTTCAGGTCAGCCCTGAACATGCCCCGGCTCACTTCCGGATACACTTTGAACAGCGACACATCGTATTGTCTGCCCTGACGCTCCACCTTGCCGCGCAGCCCCGTCTCCACGCGGTCGATGTAATGCTCGTCTATCTGCACGGTGATCTTGTAATTGTCCAGAATGTTGATCTGACCTATCTGCTGGCCGGCGGCCACGTTCTGGCCCAGCTCGACCGACAGCGTACCGAGCTGGCCGGCGTGAGAGGCGCGTATGTTAAGGTTGTCGGCGCGCTGACGCACCAGGTTGAAATTCTCCTGCATATTGTGCAGGCTCTCGCGCATCATTGCCACCTGCACCTGGCGGTACAGCGAATCCTGACGCTGACGCTCCTGCAGCAGCACGAGGTTCTGCCGTGCCAGCTCGCAGTCCTCCTTGGTCTGAAGATATTCCTCGCGCGAGATCAGTTCCTCCTTGTACAGCGTTTCCTTCTGCTTCATGGTCCGCTGTTTACGGACATAGTCGGTACGCGCCGTAAGGAGATCCTGTTTCACCTGTGTGCGTTCCTTCTCCATTGCTATCTCCGTGTCGCGAAGCATGTTCTGCTTCTCGGCCAGCTGCGATTCCGAGTCAAGTATCTGTTGCCGCAGGTTTGGATTCAGCAGCGTCACGATGATGTCGCCCGCCTGTACGTCGGCTCCTTCCTCAACCCGTTTATGTTCCACTATGCCCGACTCAAGTGCCGAAACCAGCACTATCACACCGGTTTCCACATGACCGTTGACACGGATAAAGTCGTTGAACATACCTTCGGTCACATCGGCCGTGGTAACTGAATCGGCATCCACCTTGTAGGTGGATTCTCCCACCTTGCCGATGGCGAATATCGCGGCCACCAATATCAGCAGCGCTACCCCGCCGATAATGCCGTATTTCTTAATCCTGCTGTTCTTACGTTTTATCTCCTTGTCCATCATTTAACCAGTTTTTCGCCGTTGTAGTATCCCAATAGTATGCGGCTTATTATTTTCTGAATCCGTTTTCCTTCGCGGTTAGCGCGTGCCGTAGCCAACTTTGCGCCGGAGGTATACAGGTCTATCGCCGAGGCGTCGCCCAGCTCGAACTTGCGCTGTACGGCCTTGTAAGCCGTTTCCTCGGCCATGACACGGGCCTCGGCAGCTTCCAGCTCCTCGGTGGCAGCATCGAAGTCAAGCCGCGCCTCCCGCTTCTCCCGGTCAGTCACCAGGCGCGCTTCCTCCAGCAAAGCTTCCCGGCGCTTCACCTCCAGCTTGGCTTTCTTCAGTCTGTTTACCCGCGACAATCCGCTGAAAATCGGGACGTAAACCGAAAATCCTATATATTGCCCCATATTGTCGTGCCATTGCTGCGGGAAACGGCGGTTGACGTAGCCCGGTCCGAATATTTTATAGTAAGAAGTCGAGACGCCTGCATTCAGGGATATCACCGGCGAGAAAGCGCCCTTGGCGCTGCGAAGATTATACTTGCTCTGTTGCAGCCCGAAATGAGCCTCGGCTATACGGGGATGCACGAAGTCGGCATCCGGTTCGCCGACATATTCCTCCTCCTCCGTCAGCTCCAGTTCTCTGTCGTCGGGTTCCATGCCCATAACGCTGCGTAGCTTCAGGTACGCCTTGCTCAGCAGGTTGCGCTGGTTGGTCAGCTCGTAACGGTCAGACGCTACGATTGCTTCGATTTCCGCTACATCGGCGCCACTTTTGGAGCCAAGATCCAGACCGAGTTCCGTAGCCTTCAGGTTGCGCAGGTCGCGTTCAAGCTGCTCCTGCATCTGCGCCACCATCGCCTTGCAGTACGACACGTTGTAGAACGACCGTATCACTTCCAGCGAAATGTTGTCCGCCTCGAGCCTTGCGGCTTCTTGCTGACGGAGCTTGCCTGTTTTCGCGGCCTTAAGGTTGTTGACGCTTACCAGTCCGTCGAACAGAGGCAGCGACATCTGCAAGCCGAAACCGGTGTAGAGGGTCTTGCGGTTGTCGTAGGTGTTGGTTTCGGGGTCTATGTTGCGGCCGAAGCTGAGGTTGCCGTTTGACGACAGGCTCAGCGACGGCATCAGGTCGGCGGCGGCAATGCGGCTGTCTGACGCGGCCTGGCGTACCGCAATGCCGTTTATCACATTGCGGGGCGCGTGGTCGCGGGCATAGACCAGACAGTCGTTCAGCGTCATCTGCGCCATGGCTCCCCGGCATCCCGCAGCCAACAATATGGAAAATATCAGTTTCTTCATCGTCTTTGCTTTTGACAATGCAAATTTATATGCCGTCAGTCCGATTGCCACCTTATTTTTGGAGAAACTGCATTTTCGGCATTCAGATCGTCTAAAATTTAGACAATCGTCCCGGCTATATCCGATATTTTGCGGAAAATCGCTTTGCGCATACGCGCCCACGCGTTAACTTTGCATTGAAGTTGTTAGGCTTAGTGCTATGAAAATACTGATAATCGACGATAACAAGGCGGTGCGGATGTCGCTTGAGATGGTGTTGGGCGACGAGTTCGACAGCATTCTGACCATCGGTGACCCGAAGTTGCTCCCGGCGTTGCTGAGCAACGGCGACTTCGACGCCGTGCTGCTCGATATGAATTTCGATAACTCGCGTCTGGACGGGAGCGACGGACTGTTCTGGCTGACGCGCATCAAGGAGATGCCGCAGCCGCCGGCGGTGGTACTGATTACCGCTTTCGGCGACATACAGCTGGCCGTCGAGGCTATGAAGCGCGGCGGCGACGACTTCGTCACAAAACCTTGGGACAACGACGACCTGATAGCCAAGGTAAAGTCGGCCATACGCAAGAACCGCGTGGCGCGCTCCGACCGGGCTGTGCTTTCGCAGGCCAGGGACGCCAAGGCGCGTCAGGACAAACTGGACGCCATGACCCTTGACGAACTCAAGTCGGACCATATCAATTCGGTCGTGGCGCGTTGCAACGGCAACCTGACGCAGGCCGCCAGAATGTTGGGCATTAACCGTCAGACCCTTTACAATCAGTTGAAGAAGTGAAATATTTCCGCCTTAATTTCATACTCTGCATAGTGGGCATAGTGCTGTTTACCGCACTCACAACACTCTGTTTCGCCGCCGGCCGACATGCCCGGGCCATCCTTTCGATGATTCCTGCCGTTATTTCCGTCGTTCTGCTATGGCGAATGGTGCACAGGCTTATCAGGTCCATGTCCGATTTTATGGATGCACTGGACATGAACGATACCACCATCCGGTTCGCCGAGAGTCACGATCCGGACATCAACCGCATGTCGCAGACCATGAGGCGCATCATGGCTATCTACAGTTCCGACCGTCTCGAGCTGGAGACGCGCAAGCTGTATTACGACCGCATCCTTCGCATCATGACGCATGAAATGCGGAATGCCATCACTCCGATCGTATCGCTGAGCACGGACATGAAGCGGAATCCGGACCGTTACAAGGGTGAAGATCTGAATGAAGCCGTATCGTTAATATCGGATGAAAGTCAGAGCATACGTCGTTTCCTGGATTCCTATTACGAGCTGACACACCTGCCCAAACCGGAGATCGAAACCATCGACGTCATGGACTTTTTCTCGGCAATTCGGAAGTCTTTTGCCCTTTGCCTATCAGACAAAGGTCTTGACACAGACATCATCGACTATACCATTCCGGTAGACATGCAGCTGCAGGCGGACAGGGATCTGTTGGGACGGCTTGTTACCAACGTGCTGCGCAACGCCATAGATGCCGTCGCATCGGTACCCTCACCTCACATCCATCTCGATGTATCCGTCAGCGAGGGTCACCCCTACATCAGCGTTGAGGACAACGGCTGTGGTATCCCGGCAGAGATGATGCCGAATCTGTTCCAGCCCTTCTTCACCACGAAGCCCGGCGGCAGCGGCATCGGTCTGTGCCTGAGCCGTCAGATTGCGCGCCTGCATGGTGGCGACTTCACCATCACCTCCACCCCGTTCCACGGCACCAAAGCCCTGATAACCCTGGCATAACACAAAAAGGGCCATGCCGGTGGCACAGCCCTTTCTTTTATGCTTGAAACTCAGGCTATCTCACAATCAGCTCGGCGCCTGCGCTGTGCGCTGTGAGTGCCGGAGCGAGAGCGCTCTGTACTGTAGCCAGGCCTGCTGCGAATGTGCCGGCGGTGTTGGCCGTGCAGTCGTAGCTGAGCTGATAGGTGCCTTTGGGGAGGCGGGAGATGAACATGCGGGTGGAGGCGTCGCGCGATTCGCGGTAGAAGTAAGCGCCGGCGCTCGATGTCATGCCCGGAGTCTGGTCTACGGGTTCGAGGCCTGCGGCGCGTTCGTCGATGATGGTGACGTACTGCATGTCGCGGTTGACGTGGAGAGTGAGCAGCACGCGCACACGGTCGCCAAGCGCTACGGTGTCGGCGGCGAACGTGTTGTCGCCTCCGGCTTTCACGCGCACGAGACGTTTCTCGATGCTTACCGCGTCGCACGATGCGGCCTTCACGTCGGCCGGCCGGCTGCGGTAGCTGCTGATGACGGCGCCGAATGACGGCACTTTGGCTCCGGGAGCTATGCGCAGGGTCTTGCCCGCGGCCTCGCTGCCGAGGCTTACGGTGGCTTCGCCGCCGTAGGCGCATGCGTCGCCGAGGTCCACGGTGTGGCGTCCTAACTGCACGGTGGCCGGAGCATTGTCGGTGTGCCAGGGCGTGCCGGACGTCAGGAACGCGCCCACGAGCTGCGACGCGTCGTAGCTGCCGAGTCCCACGGTGGCCTGTTCGCGCACTACGAGCCACTGGCGCATACCGTCGATAAGCGACGACGATGGCTCTATACGGCCGAAGGCCATAAGCATGGGGGCGTACTGGTCGATGTCGCCTACCGAGGGGAAGCTGACGCCCTGCGCCGGAGTGGCGACGGCGAATTCCTTCACTGAACTCATTATTTCCCCGGCGTCGGTTTTGCGTCCGTAGATGTCGAGCAGAATCGCCATGTTGGCTTTGCCCGAGGTGGAAGCCTCGCGCCAGCGGGCGGCGCAATCGCGCAGGGTGGCGTCGATAACGCGCTGTCCCCATGCCGACGGCCTGATGTCTTTCCACAAGCTGCGGGTCACGGCGTAGCCCATGTCGGGCTGCATGCGGCGGTTGCGGTCGAGACGTTCGAGTTCCTTGTCGGTGTAGGCCAGAGCCTTCACCATCATGCTGTGGAGCTGTGCGTCGTCAGGCAGATAGCCGGCGAGACGCAGCAGACCCAGGTCGTGCAGCGCCAGCTGTGTGGCCCAGAGCGAAGCCTCGTCGCACCATTTGCCCCAGCGCAGGCCGCCGTCGGCGGTGGCGAGGTCGGATAGCGTCTTGATGGCCGCATGGATGTTGCGGGCGGTCTCGTCGTTGTCGAGCAGCAGTCCCAGGCGAGCCATGCGCATGCTGTCGCCGGCTGCGGCCTGTACCCACGGGGTGGCGCGCAGTTCGGCCGTCTTCAGCGCGTCGTTGGCGGCAAGGCGCGATTGCAGGGGCTTGTCTTTCCATGCTTTCAGCGCGTCGGATACGGCAGGCACACGGTCTACAATGCCTTTGGCCGTGCATGCCGCGAACAGGGAGTGTACTGCTCCGGGTGTCGTGGACGGCTCATAGTCGACGAGGCCGGGCAGAGCCTTGACGATGCTCCACGACGGGTTCTGGCAGTATTGCAGCGTGTAGGTGCCGTTTTTGTCAGAAGGCACTTTGATTTTCAGTTCCTTGTCGCCGGGGTTGAGATAGAATGTCTGCGACTCGATTACGTCGCACTGCGCCGATTCTACGGGTATCACCGTCTGCTCGCCGTCAGCGAAGCTGTCGGAGCTGCTGCGCACGCGGTAGCCCAGCGAGGCGGCGTCGGCGGGAGCTTCCACTTCTATGGCTACTATGGCCGAGGCGTCGGGCGCCACGGTGTCGCAGCTTTCGGCTGTCGCTATCACCTTCATGGTGGCGGGGTCGAAAACTTCCACGACGCTGCGCAGCTCACGCGCGGCCGAATCGTTGTTATAGACAGTTGCGAGTATGCGGACCTTGTCGCCTGCGCGGAGGAAGCGGGGCAGGTTGGGCTGCACCATCACAGGCTTGTTGGCGACGAAATCGCGTATCAGCGTACCGGCCTTCATGTCCTCGGTCCATGCCAGTGCCTGCATGCGCCATGTGGTGTTGGCGTCGGGCAGGCGGAAGCTCATTTCGAGGCTGCCGTCGGGAGCGCTGGCGAGGTCTGGCATCCAGAATGCCTCAGCCACGTCGGCGTCACGATAGTCGAAATTTTCTTCGGGTCTTGTATTATTGGTGGTGACAACAACGCTTTCGCAAAGAGCTTCGGATTTACTCTCTACACCGGCTACGGCACCGGCCATCATGGGCGCTGCCATGTCGGCCGATTCCATGACAACTCCATCTTCTTCCGAATCCTCTGCCTCCGCTAATCTTTGCCGCATGACACCATTGGCGGCCATCTTGCGGGAGCCACGGATATAGACATTCCCGAGAGGGCCTGACAGATAGCGGAAAGCGGGAACGTTCAGCGGTAGCTCGCGTATTGTCCTAAGTTCTGATGCTATGTCTGAGCTTCTCTTCGAGTCGGGAAGATAGTCGAGCGACAGGTTAGGATATTCTCGGGCCACATGGAATGTGGCGGGCCAGCTAAGTCGTGCAAGGGCGTCAAGTGAGTGGCTGTACATGGTGGCTGTCATGGCGGCTTCAACAGGCTTGCCGTCGGCTGCGGTTATGTGCAGATTCCACTGCTCCGTTGCTCCCGGGGTAAGGCGGTCGCGGAAGCTTTCGCCGCTGATGGTAAGGTCGCGTTGCTCCGGACGCTCTATGCCAACAGTGAAAGAACGCAGCATGCCGTCGCGCACGGTGAAGATGTGCAGTGCGCCGCGGTTGGCATCGGCCGGCAGGTCGAGAGACAGGTGGCGGAAGCCTTTGTCGCGTTTATGCACTTCAATCTCAACTATCTTGCGTCCTGTGCATAGCACGGCGTATAGCCACGTGTTGTCCTTTGCCACGCCGTAGCGGAATGCGGCGCGCCCGGTGGCGTCTGTTTGTACACTCTCCACATCGACGAGCAGTGGATAGCCATCGGGTAGGGAGCATAGCTCCACGTTATAGACAAGAAAATCCTCGTGGCTTGCGTCGGCCAGTAGGCTGTCGGCCGCTTCCACTGTCAGCGTGTATTTGCCGCCGTGCACACGGTCGAGGTCGGCTGTCGGTCTCAGTGATCGGCATTTGCCTGAGGCAACGACATTGCCGCCGTCGGCCTCGGCGAGATTCCAGCACAGCTCGATGTCGGCCTCTTCGCCATCAGCGTCGTAAACGGTTACGGGCAGTATCGTGCGTTTTTCTGCGCGCAGGAACCTACTACCGGTAATATTGATGAGATAAGGACGTCCGTTGGTGAAGGGTTTCTGAGCCGTGGCGTTTTCGCCGCTTGTGGCTGTCACGCTTATGTCGGCGCGGAAGTCGTGGCCGTCGCCCTTTTTCAGTAATTCGTCAGTCAGTACGGCTGTGAATCGGCCTGTGGCGTCGGTCTTTACTTCAAGACTGCCTATTTCCTGTGCCGGAATCCACCAGCGCCAGCGCCACGCCTCATGCACCGTGATGTCGACGCGGGCATCGGCAACCGGCATACCTGAATATGTGACGGCGCGACCGCTGATGCTGACATCGCCACGGGCCGGTGTGTCGCGCACGGCCGAGAGGTCGGTGATCTCGAACACGGGCATGCGGTAGTCGCTGACGGGAACATCGGCGCTTCCATCACCGTAGGCATCAGATTCGTCGTCTACGGAGGCCTCAATGGTGAAGTTGCCGCTGAGGCCGTCGGTTGGCAATGCGAATGTGCCGAAGGCGCGGCCGTAGCGGTCGGTGATAACGGATACGGAGTCCACGTGCTGGCCGTTGGCGTCAGTGAGCTCTACCTCAATCTTTAAGCCGGCTGCGGCGTGGCGGCTGCGTTTGTCGGGCGCGTGGCTGTCGGCTATCACTGCCCAGCGCAGGGTGTCGCCGAAATGATAGATGGGACGCGCTGGAATTACACTGATGTTAATGTCGTCATCCGCCTCCACAGGTTCCTCTCCGCGCCAGGGCATGCGTATGTTGATGCGATGCGCGAAGTCGAGGGTCTCGCCCTGTGGCGTTACAGCGCTGATCTCGTAACTGTTGCGTCCGGTCAGCTGGAATCGTGCGAGACCGTTCTTATCGGTTGTGCCGACCGGCATTGCCTGACGTTTTCCCGACTTGGCGAGCACCTTGACGCCTTCTGCGGGATGCCCGGTGGCGAAGTCGGCCATCACAACCACCTGCTCGTCGCATCCTTCCATCGCTACGGGAACATACGGAGAGCATACAATGGCATTCCATAGCCAGTATTGTCCGGATTCAGTGCGGCCGTTGACCGACGGAGCTACCATGTATACACCCGGCTTGGGCAGCGTCACCGGGCAAATGTGCTCTGTAATGGTAGAGTCCGTCCCGGCTACATTCTGCGATATCACAGCTTTCAGGGCCGAGAATGTGATTCTGGAATATTCCTCTCTGCCTTCGGGCACGGAATAGATTCTGAATCCGGCCTTGCGGGCAAAATCGGCAGTAACTTTTACATCGAAAGGCCGCCCCGGGCATACAAGCTGCGGATATTCCACCGTGTTGCGTGCCTGTTTCAGCGAAGCCAGGGCGTTGCGCAGGGCGTTGTTGTTCCAGTAGCCGGGGAAGCGTTCGAGCGATTCCTCCACAAGCGCTATGAGAGGCAGGCGCTGGTCTTTGTCGTTACGTGCGTCGCACGCTTCCTCCAGCAGCAGTCGGGCGTATTCGTCGTGGCTGTGCGCCTTGTAGGCGTCGAGATATGCCGTGAAACGGTTCTGCCAAGTCGAAGTGGCTTCGATATGACGGGAGAGCCAGTAGTAGTACGGTGCCGACCCCTCCTTCTGTGCGGCCAGCATTTCGCCGATGAGCAAGTCGGCCTGTTCTGTCCTGCCTATGCCTTGCAGGAGGTCGTACACATCGCAGGCCACGAAGTCGGCCGTCTGCGGGAAATACAGCAGCGTGCGGTCATTGGCCCTCACGGCAGCGGAATAGCCGGCCAAAGGCACGTTGTGCTCGCGGGCGCCTTTCAGCGCTGCCTCCGCGTTTTCGGCTATCTGCGAACGGAACTGGCGTCCGTTCCATTCCGTTATGTCCTGCGGCAGCGGAGTGTCGGGCGTGTCAAGGCGGTCGTAAACCCAGCGGCGCCGGTTGTAGGCGTTGTTGAGCAGTTTGGCGTCGACGAGCCGCAGCAGCGATTGCGCGGTGGGATTGGTCTCCTTGTCGGCGAGTTCCGTCACGTCGTGTACGAGCGAGAAAATGCTGTCGGGGTCGATCGATTGCGCGGCGGTGCATATTTCCAGCACGGCGCGCACACGCTGCGGCCCGGCGTCTTTGTCGCCGGCGGTACGTTCCAGCTCGGCGTAGGCGTCTGACAGCACTTTCCGCGGATGTGCGAAATCGGGGTCGGTGGCGGCATGTGCCGGACTTGCGGCCGACGCTATCACGCCCAGAGATATCAGAAGATTGCGTAGTTTCATTTCTCAGAGAATGGTTTGAAGTGCAAATATAGCAATTTTTATAGCGAGTCCGAAAAAATTCACTAATTTTGCAATATGAACCGTAACCAGCCATTCCTGTCGCGTTTTTACACGCGCCATCGCATAATCAGTAATCTGATAATCATACTCCTCACCGCGTTGCTCCTGCTCTGGTGCGCCATGATCTTCCTCAACGTATGGACGCATCACGGCAGCACCTCGACAGTGCCGCAGGTGCGCAATATGTCGTACGCTACGGCGGCCCAGCTGCTGCGCGAGTGCGACCTCGAAATCGAGATCGCCGACTCGGTCTACGACCGTTCCGTTGCTCCCGGCACCGTGATAGAGAGCTGGCCCAAGGCCGGCGCCGTGGTGAAGCGCCATCGCCAGGTGTACGTCACCATCACAGCCTTCTCGCCCAAGATGGTGCGCCTGACTATGCCCGTCACCGGCGTGTCCTCGCGTCAGGCCATCAGCTACTTGCGCGGCCTCGGCATCACGGGCATACGCATCGTGTCCGTGCCGTCGCAGTATCCCGACCTCGTGGAGTCGGCCAAGGTTGACGGCCATCTGCTGCACCCCGACAGCGAGATACCCGTCACGGCCACCGTCACCCTTGAGGTAGGCTCCGTTCCGGAGCCGGTGCTTGAAGCCGACAGTACCATGATCGACCGCCTCGTGGAGGAGGCCGTGGACGCTGCCGATGCCGAACAGGAAAACTCAATTTTCGACTGATGGACTGCGACGACGAGCTCCTGCCCGCAGTCCCCGGCGAGACCGAAAATCCTGCCGACGAGGCTCCGCGCATTGTCGACATCGGCGACGGACGCGAACTTTTCGAGCACTTCCGCTTTGTAGCCGACAAGGGGCAGGAACTGCTGCGCGTAGACAAATTCCTGGCCCTGCGTCTTCAGAAGTCGAGCCGCAACCGCATCCAGCAGGCCGCACAGGCCGGTTGCATCATCGTCAACGGACGTCCCGTCAAGAGCAACTACCGCGTCAAGCCTCTCGACACGGTGCAGGTGGTGATGGACCGTCCGCGCTACGACTTCGAGATAGTGGCCGAGGACATCCCTCTCGACATCGTGTATGAGGACGACACCGTGCTGGTAGTCAACAAGCCTGCCGGCCTGGTGGTGCATCCAGGCCACGGCAATTACTCCGGCACGCTCGTCAACGCTCTGGCCTGGCATTTCCGCGACACGCCGGATTACGACGTAAGCGACCCGCGTCTCGGCCTCGTGCACCGCATCGACAAGGACACCTCCGGTCTGCTTGTAGTGGCTAAGACTCCCGATGCCAAGACCCATCTCGGCCGACAGTTCTTCAACAAAACCACCCGGCGCGAGTATGTGGCTATGGTGTGGGGCGTGCCCGACCCGCCCGAGGGGCGCATCGAGGGCAACATCGGGCGCAACGAGCGCGACCGCCTGCAGATGGCCGTATACCCGCCAGGCGACGTCCGCGGCAAGCATGCCGTCACGCACTACGAGGTGCTGGAGGCCCTTCAGCACGTGGCGATAGTGCGCTGTGTGCTTGAGACGGGGCGCACCCACCAGATACGCGTACACATGCGCCACATAGGCCACACGCTGTTCAACGACGCCCGCTACGGCGGCGACGTGCCTCTGCGCGGGCTGCGGTCGGCGTCGTACAACGCGTTCATCGCCAACTGCTTCGCCGCCTGTCCGCGTCAGGCGCTCCATGCCCGCACTCTCGGCTTCGTGCATCCCTCCACCGGCCGGGAGATGTTCTTTACTTCCGATATTCCGGCCGACATGTCGGCCTTGTTCGACCGCTGGCGCAACTACGTAGCCACGCATTCCGACACCCGCCAATAACACCGCTATGAAAAAGAAAATACTTGCCCTGCTCGCCATTGCGGCGCCCGCCGCTTTCGGCGCCACCACCACGCCGCTGTGGCTGCGTGACGTGAAAATATCGCCCGACGGCTCCACCATCGCCTTCTGCTACAAGGGCGACATCTGGACCGTTCCAGCCGCCGGAGGCACAGCCACGCGCCTCACGTCGGCCCCCGGTTACGAGTCGAAGCCCGTATGGAGTCCGGACGGCAAACGCATAGCCTATGCCGACGACCGCAACGGCAACCTCGACGTCTACATCGTGGACGCCGAAGGCGGTGCCCCGCAGCGTCTCACCTACAATTCGGCAGCCGAGACGCCCGAGGCATTCACGCCCGACGGCTCTCAGGTGCTGTTCTCGGCCTCCATTCAGAAGCCGGCCGCAAGCGCCATGTATCCCTCCACCTCGCGCATGACCGAGCTGTACGCCGTGCCTGCCGCCGGAGGCGCCGTGACGCAGGTACTCGCCACTCCGGCGCGCTTCGTCAGCTGGCTGCCCGGCGGCGACGCGTTCTTCTACCAGGACGTCAAGGGCTATGAGGACGAATGGCGCAAGCACCACACAAGTAGCGTGACGCGCGACGTGTGGCGCTACGACACGCGCACCGGCAAGCACACCAACATCACCGCCCGCGGAGGCGAGGACACCGAGCCCGTGGCCGCACCTGACGGCCGCATCTACTTCCTGAGCGAGCGCGACGGCGGCAGCAGCAACGTCTACAGCATGGCCGCCGACGGCACCGACATAAAGGCCGTGACGCACTTCGCTCCCCATCCCGTGCGCTTCCTGAGCCGCGGCGCCGACGGCACGCTCTGCTTCGCCTACGACGGCGAGATATACACCCTGCGTCCCGGAGCCGGCGCTCCGGCAAAGGTGGAGATAGCCCTCGTGGACGAGTCGCTGCCCGACGTGGAGAAACTCACCCTCTCCAAAGGCGCATCCGAGGCGTCGCCGTCGCCCGACGGCAAGGAGATGGCACTCGTGTGCCGCGGCGATGTCTTCGTCACCTCCGTCGAGTACGGCACCACACGCGCCGTCACCGCCACCCCCGAGGCCGAGCACGGCGTGCAGTGGAGCCCCGACGGCAAGAAACTGGTCTACGCCAGCGAGCGCAACGGCCGCAGCAATATCTACACCGCCACGATGGCTCGTCCCGACGCGGAGGCCAACTTCTCCAACGCAACATCGTTCACCGAACACGCGCTCTTCCCCGACGACGGCCATGAGCGCAGCTGCCCGCAGTACTCGCCCGACGGCAAGAAACTCGCCTTCGTGCTCGACCGCACCCGTCTGGCCGTAAAGGATCTCGCCACGGGCACCGTGCGCGAGCTTACCGACGGCACCACCACGCCGCAGCGCGACGGCTCGCTGACCTATCACTGGAGTCCCGATTCGCGCTGGATAGCCTTCGATGCCGTGCCGCGACGCCACGAGCCTTACGGTGACGTTACTATAATTAATGTGGAGGACGGCACCATGGCCGACCTTACCAACAGCGGCTACTTCGATTTCACAGGCCGCTGGGTGCTCGACGGCAACGCCATACTCTTCACCAGCGAGCGCTACGGCATGCGCAACCACGCCTCCTGGGGCTCGCAGCTGGACGTGATGCTCGTGTTCCTCAACCGCGACGCCTACGACCGATTCCTCCTCTCCAAGGAAGACTACGAGCTGCGCAAGGAGATAGAGAAGAAGACGCTGAAGCCTCTGACCGTCACCCCCGGCGGCAAGAAGAAGTCGGCAAAGACCGACGAAAAGGCCGAGGACAAGAAAGAAAAGGATGCCGTGAAGCCCATCGTGGTGGAACTTGATGGCATAGACAAGCGTGTGGTGCGCCTCACGCCCCTGTCGGCCGACATCATCGACGCCATACTCACCGCCGACGGCGAGACCCTTTACTACACAAGCGAGGCCGACGACGGCGCATACCTCTGGAAACTCGACCTGCGCGAGGGCGCCGACGACACCAGCCTTGACATGGTGCGGAAAATCAGCGGCGGAGCCACATTTGCCGCTACGCCCGACCTCGGCACGATGTTCCTCATAGGCTCCTCCATCAAGAAATTCGACCCCAAGGGCGGAAAGACCACGCCCGTAAGCTACTCGGCCAAAATCAAGCTCGACCACGGTGCCGAGCGCGAGTACATGTTCGACTACGTGGCCCGCGAGGAGGCCGAGCGCTTCTATGTCGCCGACATGCACGGCGTGGACTGGCCGGCACTGACGGCGTCCTACCGCCGCTTCCTGCCCCATATCGCAAACAACTACGACATGGCCGAGATGCTCAGCGAGATGCTCGGCGAACTGAACGTCAGCCACACCGGCGCGCGCTATTCGCATCCCGGCGGCAGTCAGGCCGACCGTACGGCCTCGCTCGGCCTGCTCTTTGACTACAGCTATCCCGGTCCGGGCATGAAGGTGGCCGAGGTTGTGAAGGGCAGTCCCTTCGACAAGGCCCACAGCCTCATGCGTCCCGGCTGCATCGTCGAGAGCATCAACGGCACGGCTCTCACGCACGATACTGACATTGCCGAACTGCTCACCGACCTTGCCGGCAAGAAGACCCTCGTACTCTTCCGCACCCCCGAGGGCGCCGACGAGGAGGAAGTCGTGCTGCCCGTAGGCGCAGGCGCGTTCTCCCGCATGCTCTACGACCGCTGGGTCGACAGCCGTCGCGCCGAGGTCGACAGCCTTTCGGGCGGACGTCTGGGCTACGTACACCTCGACGCCATGAACGACGACAACTTCCGCCGCGTGTACAGCGACCTGCTCGGCCGCTACAACGACCGCGAGGGCGTCGTGATAGACGTGCGCTGGAACGGCGGCGGACGCCTCCACGAGGATATTGAGGTGCTGTTCAGCGGCGAGAAATATCTCACTCAGGAAATCCGCGGCACAGCTACCTGCGACATGCCCTCGCGCCGCTGGAACAAACCCAGCATCATGCTCGTGAACGAGGCATGCTACAGCAACGCGCACGGCACACCCTGGGTCTACAGCCACAAGGGCATAGGCAAGGTGGTGGGCGCTCCCGTGCCCGGAACCATGACTTCCGTCAACTGGCAGCCCCTGCAGGACCGCACTATGCTATTCGGCATCCCCGTGATAGGCTACCGCACGGCCGAGGGCGGATTCCTGGAGAACTCGCAGCTGGAGCCCGACGTGCGCGTGCTCAACACGCCCGAGGGCATCACTGCCGGCCGCGACGACCAGCTCCGCACCGCCGTCCGCGAGCTCCTGAAAGAAATCGACGCAAAGAAATCAAATAAATAAGCCCCTAAACCCTAAACTTTAAACTCTAAACTCTAAATGGAGAGCCTGATCACCGACCTTGCCTTCATTCTGCTGCTCGGCGCCGGCGTCACCGTGCTGTTCAAGTGGATAAAGCAGCCCGTGGTGCTCGGCTACATCGTAGCCGGATTCCTTGCCAGCCCCCACTTCGAGTACCTGCCGTCGGTCACCACCGAGGCCAACATCGACTTCTGGGCGCAGATAGGCATCGTGGTGCTTCTCTTCTCGCTCGGTCTCGAGTTCAGCTTCCGCAAGCTCGTGAGCGCCGGCGGGTCGGCCGTGGTTACGGCTCTTGTCATCATCGCCGGCATGATGTGCGCAGGCTATGCCGCCGGCCACTTCATAGGGCTCAACCGCATCAACAGTCTCTTCCTCGGCGGCATGCTGTCGATGTCGTCCACCACCATCATTATCAAGGCGTTCACCGATATGGGTCTGCGTCAGCAGAAATTCGCCTCGCTGGTGCTCGCCGTCCTCATTGTGGAGGACCTCTTCGCCGTGGTGCTCATGGTGGTGCTGTCGTCCATCGCCGTCAACAACTCGGTGGAAGGCTCCGAACTGCTATTCAGCGTCGCCAAGCTGCTGTTCTTCCTCGTGATATGGTTCCTGGTCGGCGTGTACGTGCTGCCGTCGGTGCTCAATGCGTGGCGCCGCTTCCTCAACAGCGAGACGCTGCTGGTGGTGTCGATGGGGCTGTGCTTCGGCATGGCCGTGTTCAGCGTCTACTGCGGCTTCTCGCTTGCTCTCGGCGCGTTCGTCATAGGCAGCATACTCGCAGGCACCAGCTATGCCGAGCGCATAGAGCACGTGGTGGCTCCCGTGCGCGACCTCTTCGGCGCCGTCTTCTTCATCTCCGTGGGCATGATGGTGCAGCCATCGGTGCTCGCGCAGTACTGGGGCATAATCCTCCTGCTGGCCGCGGTTGTGGTCGTGGGCATGATAGTGTTCGGCACCTTCGGCATGCTCATCACCGGCCAGACGCTGCGAGTGGCCGTGCAAAGCGGTTTCTCGCTCACCCAGATAGGCGAGTTCGCCTTCATCATCGCCACACTGGGCATGAGCCTCGGCGTGCTTCAGCCGCGGCTGTATCCCATAGTGGTGGCCGTGTCGGTCATCACCACGTTCATGACGCCGTACTTCATACGCATGGCGCTGCCGGCCTACCGCATTATAGAGCGCCTGCTGCCCCCGCGCCTCAGATTCCTGATCGACCGTTACCGGTCCGACGCCATCCGCGAGCAGGCCACGCCGGGCGTGTGGGCCGCCATGCTGCGCCGCCATGCTCCCCGCACGCTTGCCTACGCCATCGTGCTTGTGGCTATCATTCTCGCCGGGCGCCACTATCTGCTGCCGCTGCTGACCGCGTGGCTGCCGGGGTGGGGGCTGACGCTGACCGCCGTGTGCACGCTCATGGCTATGGCGCCGTTTCTCTTCGCTCTGGCGGTGCCCGTACGCACGCCGGAGGGCTTCAACGCGCCTTCGGCACGCGTGCCGGCCATCGTGCTGAGCGTTTTCCGCTGGGTGCTGGCCCTGGCTCTGGCGGCTTATGCCGTGTCGATACGCGCCTCAAGTGGTACCGTCGTCGTGCTTGTGGCGATAGCCGTCATCATCATCATGCTCGTGCTCTCCCACCGTCTGCGCGAGCGCCTCGACAGCATAGAGCGCAAGTTCAGCGACAACCTAAACGAGCGAGAGCTGCGCCGCAGCGGCCGCAACAATTTTGTAGTCAACGACCTGCACCAGGCGTTTATGACTGTTGGCACCGGCTGTCCCTTCGTGGGCCAGCGGCTCATGGACAGCGACCTGCGCCGCCGCTACGGCGTTAACGTCGTCAGCATACAGCGCGACCAGCAGTTCATTCCCATCCCTAACGGCCGCCGGCGCATCTTCCCGGGCGATGTGCTCGGCGTCATCGGCAACGACGAGCAGCTTGCCGCCGTGCTCCCCGAGATTGAGGCCGAGCGCGAGCCGGACACCGTACGCGACGCCGACGTGTCGCTGTGCTCCGTGATTCTCGGCGAGGCATCTCCCCTGATAGGCCGCACTCCGCGCCAGCTCTCCCTGCGCGACCGCTACGACGCCGTGGTCGTGGCCGTGCACCGCGGCAGCGACTTCATCGACTCCGACCCCGACCTCGTGTTCGCCGCCGGCGACATCCTCTGGTTCGTCGGCGACAAGCGCAAGATTGAAAAAATGCAATAGCGCGCACCAACCAAATGCCTCGCCGCCACGTTATTCTTTCATGAGCATATTGCGCGAGATACTGTTCGGAGCCATAACGGCGGCAGCTGCTGCCGGTATCGGAGGCTGCGGCGGCGCACAGACCGAGGCGCCCCGGCGGCTGCCCGACACCCTGCGCGTGGCTACGCTGTACAGCCCCACCACATATTTTATATACCGCGACGAGCCCATGGGCTATGACTACACTCTGGCCGCTGACTTCGCGCGTGCCAAGGGCATGGTGCTCGACCTGCGCGTGGCCCGCAGCATGACGGAGGCGGTGGCGCTGCTCGACAGCGGCCGCGTCGACCTGCTGGCGTGCGGCGTGCCCGTGACGTCGCAGATGCGCGGCAAGGTGGTGGCCTGCGGTCCCGAACTGCTCACCACCCAGGTGCTGGTACAGCCTAAAATCAAGGGCGAGGCCGCCATCACCGACGTCACGCAGCTGCCCGGCCGCGAGGTGTATGTGGAGCGCGGGTCGAAGTACGAGCAGCGCCTGCGCCACCTCAACGACGAGCTGGGCGGCGGCATAGACATACGCAGCGTCGACTCCGACTCGCTCATCGACGAGGACCTGATGCAGATGGTGAGCGACGGCCGCATACCTCTCACCGTCGTCAACCGCGATGTCGCGCTCCTCAACGCCACGTATTACCCCGACCTTGACGTCAGCCTCGAGGTGAGCTTCCCGCAGCGGGCGGCGTGGGGCGTGGCCCCGCAGCGCGAGTGGCTGGCCGACAGCATCGACGCCTGGATGGCTACTGCCGACGCGCGCCGCGACAACGCCGACCTGCTCAAACGCTACTTCGAGATTAGCAAGGGACGTGCATCGGACGTGAGCTTCGACTTCTCCAAGGGCTACATATCGCGCTTCGACAACCTCTTCCGCACCTATGCCGAGCGCATAGGGTGGGACTGGCGTCTGCTTGCGGCGCAGGGCTGGGCCGAGAGCCGGTTCCGTCCCACGGCGCGCTCGTGGGTGGGAGCTCGCGGCCTGATGCAGATCATGCCGCGCACGGCGCGCGGCTACCGCACCCCGGTGTCGCAGCTCAATAACCCCGAGACGAGCATACGCGTAGCCACGAGGCTGCTCGACGATCTCGACCGCCAGCTTAAGCCCTATGTGCCGAACGACCGCGAGCGCCTGAAATTCGTCATCGGCAGCTACAACGTGGGCATCGCCCATGTGCTCGACGCCATGCGTCTCAGCGAGAAGTATGGCATGAATCCGCAGGTGTGGGACGATAATGTGGCGCGTGCTCTACTCATGAAGTCCAAGCCCGAGTACTACAACGACCCCGTGGTCCGCTACGGCTATTGCCGTGGCTCGGAGCCTGTGGGCTATGTGCGTCAGATCATGGCCTTCTACGACTCGGCCAAACGCGAAATACAGGCTTAGTTGGTCTAAGGTCCAGGGTCAAAGGCTTAGAAAATACAAAGGTAATATCTTAACGTTTTTAACTCTTTCAACTCGTTCAACTATTTATGAAAAAGACGTATCTCACCGTGGCACTCGTATGCCTCCTCGGAGCATCGCTCCTCGGCAGCTCCTGCATCGGCAGCTTCCAGCTCACCAACAAGCTCCTGGCCTGGAACAAACAGATAGGCAACAAGTTCGTCAACGAGCTCGTGTTCTTCGCTTTCTGGGTTCTCCCGGTATATGAGGTAAGCGCCCTGGCCGACATCCTCGTGCTCAACAGCATCGAGTTCTGGAGTGGCGAGAATCCCGTGGCGCAGGGCAAGAGCGTCATCGAGGGCAACGACGGCCGCTATATCGTTGACTGCGACGGCAACGGCTACACCATCACCTCCGAAACCGACGGCAGCGTGGTACGCCTCGACTTCGACAAGGACGAACAGAGCTGGAGCGTCAACATCGACGGCGAGAAGCACACCTTCCTCACCTTCGTCGACGACACTCATGTAGCGCTCCCCGGCTTCGACGGCGACATGCATCAGGTAGAGCTCTCGCAGCAGGGCGTCTACGCCTACCGTCAGATGGCCGAGTCGTCCCGTGCCCTGGCTTTTGCCCGCTGAACAGGTCTTCTGCCTGCTGTGTATTGAGTGCAAGTGCGCGAAGGGGCATGGTTGTTGTTCCTTGTAGGCTCGTTGCTGCAAGGCGATGCCGCAGGCATCATTGATTCTGTTAACCGGGTCATGGCGCCCGCAAGGTGACATGGCCCGGCCAACGGTCAGGTGTGAGATGTTGCCGCAGGCATCATTAATTGTTACATCGCGTCGTTACCGTCATTTTCTGCGCCTTGAGAATGCAAAAGTGTGCGATATTCATCATCAAAGGATAGGCCGGCATGGTGCTTCTTTTGGTTTATGATGTAATTTTTTACTCTTTCGAGCGATTCGCGCGAATGACTTTCAAGGTAATACCCCTCCACCCATCCTGGCCATTGTCTCAGAACATGACTGGCGCCGATTACAAGCGAACTTTGGCGTTTTAACTCACCCACAAGTTTTGCCGGAGAAAGTTTGGCCGGAGCATCCAGCAGGATATGTATATGGTCGGGCATACCGTTTATGCGGTGTACATAGCACTCCAGTTTATCCAAAATATGGAAAAGTATACGATAGACATCACGCTCGTGCTCCATGTCGATAACTTGACGCCTCCCTTTGGTTACAAGAACTATATGATATAAAAGAAAAGTTCTGCTCATGACGCAAAGATAGGTAAAAAGATTATAACTTCAGTCATTGAGCCGGAAGATTTTAAAAGATTAACGATGCCTGCGGCAACGTTCGTTGGATGCAGGCAATCCGGGCCAAGGCTCAGCGCAAGCGCTTCGCCATGACCCGGTTAACTGCATTAACGATGCCTGCGGCATCCTCTTGCCGGTGTGCCTGTGAACATATGGTCGTTCAGGCTTTTGTCCGATGAGTCGGTTCGCGATCGCTGGCGCTCCCTGCTGTGTCTTGAGTCCAGGTGCGCGGAAGTACATGGTTGATGTCGAGGCTCACTCATGACGGCCGGGCTGATTTTGTGACAAAATGTCACGGATGGCGGTCATGAATTACAATTTTATAGAAAATTTGAATTTTTTATGCAATTCGTTTGCTTTTCTCAAAAACATCACATAAATTTGTACCGATTAACGTCCTTTAGGGCAATAATAAGGTGAAATAAATAACAATTCAAACAAACAACGCATGAAGAAATTCTACTCCATCCTTCTTGCTTCCGCCGTGGCTCTCAGCGCCGCAGCAGGAACATCTAACCTTCAAGCCGATGTGAATGCGGCTAAGACCCTCTCGGGCAATTTTGAACTCGCCCGTAATGCCAAGGCTGAAAAGGTGAATATCGCCGGGCATAAATCGTCGGAAAACACCCTGATACTAAAGGCCCCGGCAAAGGCTGCTCCCCAAAACATGGAGGAACTGGTGGGCATCTACGACTACACAGCTGTTCTCTACAAAAATACAGGTAATGTAGGTCTGGCTGGTAATGTCGTAATTTCCAAGGGCGAGGGAGCTAACGATGTTGTGGTTACTGGTCTCCGTTATATTGATGTGTCTCTGAAAGGTACTGTCGACTTCAGCAAAGGCACAATCACACTGCCCTCACAGTTCATTTTTGATCAGCCGGACGATCCGGACTATCCGGGTGTAAGCATGGATATGTGGCTATATACAGCTATGAAATCTGATACAGAATGGAGCGACGCATCTATCACCATTAAAATGAACGCTGATGGTTCTCTGACCACAACCAATAGGTTTGTCTACGGTGTTGAAGGGCTTGCCGGTTCCGCATATGCTATTTTCGATAATGTTAAAATTGTTCCCAGCGAATGCAATACCACTGTGACTCTTTGGGAATACGATACTGACGCTCAGGGCACGTACCTGACTACTACAACTGAATTCAATACTTACTGCAAGGCTGAATTGGTGGAGGATTACGTGGATGGCACAGATCATCTGGGCGAATGCGTAGTGCTTGAGCAATTCCTTGGTCCTGATTATAGCGCAAACGAGACTTACAATCTGCCCCTCGTTATATATCGTGATGACAAGGAGGTTTATCTTGATCCGGTGAAATGGATTAATATCGACCTTACAGTTGGCAACAAGCCAACGGAGTGTCTGCTTGCACCCGTAAGCACTTTAGGTCAGGATGAGTCAATAGTGGGTACTCTGAGTGCCAACACTATTGAATGGACAACCGATTGGCTTCTCATGGCTTACGATGCTTCGACTCAGCAGCGTCTTGGTTCGTTGGCTAAATTTAAAGGTGCTCACATTGAACTCCCCTTCAATGTCGAGAATCCTGGTGCAGGCATCAGCGACGTGATTGCCGACAGCGATGCAAATGCTCCCGTTGAGTTCTTCAACCTCCAGGGTGCCCGCATCAGCAACCCCGCCGCCGGTCAGCTCGTAATCCGCCGTCAGGGCAAGACCGTCACCAAGGTATTAGTGAAATAACGATACATCCCATACATAAAAAGCTGCGCCCCACAAACATGCGGGCGCAGTTTTTTTGTACCTTGATTGCAGAATTCGAAGCATAAAGGGAAGCCCGCGGAGCGCGGCGGGCAGTTTTCAGCCCATGCGTGAGGAGGCGCAGCCGACGAGCCATGGGACAGAGTGCCATCATCCTCCACGCGCCGAGCTCCGGCAGGGAGCGACAGCGCGTGCTTGCGGACCTTGGTCCCGGCTCACACCGACGGCTCCACGGACTAACGTCCGAAAAGGCGTAGCTGCGCAACCTACCGGAGCTTGCTGCGCATATATTTGACACCCCGCAACCCATGGCTCGTCGGCTTCGCCTCCTCACGCATGGGCTGAAAATTGCCCACCCACTCCGCGGGCTCTCTATGTCGCTACATTTATTATGGATGTCTGATAAAACGGGAACAACCCGCGCTTGTCGCGGGTTGAATCCGGTTAGCCGCGAGTTAAGGAGCGACCGTAGGGGAGCGACATACTCGCGGTTGCGTCACGACCAATGTATCAACCTGCCGCATGGCGGGTTGCACGACGTCCGGATTTATTGTCATATTTTAATAATGTTTCGCGGCCGCCAGAGGCTGTGCAACCCGCCATGCGGCGGGTATCCGCTTGATACACTGCTAACTGATGGGGCATGGGTATTTGAACCGCACTTGCACGAACCGTGCGTCCCTAAATGCCACCGGATTGAAAAATGCGGCGCCGTAGGGTGGGATCTGCGGCGCCGCTGTGATTATATAAAATGTGTGGAATTATTCGTCAAATGTCATCTCGTCGAAACCTGCGGCATCGAATTCATCGGGGTTGAACTCGTCGTTGCCATAGAAATCGGCGTCGAGGTCGTCGATGTTGTCCGAGGCGGATTTAGCAGCCTTGGCGTCCATGCGGGCGTCGAACTCGTCCATGTCGACCGTCTGTGCCGGTGCATGACCCAGCGAGAGAGTACACAGAGGGTCGTGCAGCGTCTTGCCCGTGATGAGCTCGCGCATCTCGATGAAGAAGCTGCGGTCGGTCAGGTAGTCGAACGTAAAGAGCAGCTTCTGCCCCTCGTCGTCAATGAAGTCGCTGAGCACGGAATCCTCCATGAGCCATACGTCCTGGTCGGAGTCGGAGCCCATGTCCTCCATGGTGATTTCTTTTTCTTTCTCCCAGTTGCGGTCGCACAGGAAGAACGACGACATCTGGTTCTTGTCGTAGCCGACGGCGTCGCAGATTGCGTTCTTGAAGTCCAGGAATGTAGCCTCGGCATCAATTTTTATTTCTCTCTTGAAGTTGTCGACTTCGTCGGAGACGATTCGGAAATTGAAAATCATTTTTGAAACTGGTCAGATATAATGGTTGTATATATCAATGTGCCGTCGGCCCGGGGGGCCTAATGACAGTGCAAAGATATTATATAGAACGCAAACCAAAAAGAAAATCGGGGAAAATAATATAAAATTTTTAGCGGCCGCAAATTGCTCCGGAGTATTTTGTCAATCTACGGGCAGAAATTCGCACAAATATTTGCAAATATGAACTAAAAACACGAAATTTGCAACAATAAACCACCCAAATCTTGAATATAGAATTTTCCTTTCATACGCCATGAATCGTCAGCAGTTCGATAAACTTGACCTCAACATACTGAAAATGCTTTCGGCCAACGCCCGCAAGCCGTACCTCGAAATCGCCAGAGAATGCGGTGTCAGCGGCGCGGCGGTGCATCAGCGCATCCAGCGCCTCACGGCCGCCGGCGTCATCCAGGGCTCGGAGTGCATCATCAATCCGGCGTCCGTGGGCTATGAGACCTGTGCCTATGTGGGCTTCTTCCTGCGCGACCCCTCGCAGTTCAACCATGTCATCAACGAGCTGCGCAAGATTCCGGAGGTGGTGGAATGTCATTTCACCACGGGCCAGTACGACATCTTTGTAAAGCTTTACGCCCGCAACAACGACCATCTGCTGAACATACTCCAGGACCAGATCCAGGCTCTCGGCCTGGCCCGCACCGAAACCATGATTTCCTTCAAGGAGGCTTTCCGCCGCCAGGTGCCTGTGCAGCCGGAATGACACGAGGCCGGTTTTCTCCGAAAAAATCAGTAACTTTGCACGCGAATTTCACGAGCAGAGTATGATTTCCATCAATAACCTGTCGGTGGAGTTTTCCGCCGTACCGCTTTTCAACGACATAAGCTATGTGATAAACACCCGCGACAAGATTGCCCTTGTGGGCAAGAACGGCGCGGGCAAGAGCACCATGCTCAAGATTATAGCCGGCTTGCAGAAGCCCACGTCGGGCACCGTGTCGGTGCCTCAGGATGTGAGCGTGTGCTATCTGCCGCAGCAGATGGTGCTGGAAGATACCCTCACGGTCAAGGAGGAGGTGCGCAAGGCGTTCTCCCACATCGACGGCATGCAGGCCGCCCTCGACGCCATGACCGCCGAGCTGGCCGAGCGCACCGACTACGAGTCGGACTCCTATCACGAACTGATCGACCGCATGACGTCGATGACGGAGGCGATTGCCATGTCGGGCAGCGACAACTGCGAGGCAGAGATGGAGAAGACGCTTCTGGGTCTCGGCTTCCTGCGCACCGACTTCGACCGCCCCACGGCGGAGTTCTCCGGCGGCTGGCGCATGCGCATCGAGCTGGCGAAGCTGCTGCTGCGCCGCCCCGACGTGCTGCTGCTCGACGAGCCGACCAACCACCTCGACATCGAGTCGATACAGTGGCTCGAGAACTTCCTCGCCACCAAGGCCAAGGCCGTGGTGCTCGTGAGCCACGACCGCGCGTTCATCGACAATGTCACCAACCGCACCATCGAGATTTCGATGGGCAAGATCTACGACTATGCCGTGAACTACAGCCACTTCGTGGAGCTGCGCCGCGAGCGCATCGAACAGCAGATGCGCGCCTGGCAGAATCAGCAGAAACAGATAGCCGACACGGAGCAGTTCATCGAGCGCTTCCGCTACAAGGCCACCAAGGCCGTGCAGGTGCAGAGCCGCATGAAGCAGCTCGCCAAGATAGAGCGTATTGAGGTGGACGAGGTGGACACGTCGCACCTGAACCTACGCTTCCCGCCGGCACCGCGTTCGGGCGACTTTCCGCTGATTCTCGACGGCGTGGGCAAGGCTTACGGCGAGCACCGCGTGTTCGACGACTGCACATTCACCATCCGCCGCGGCGAGAAAGTGGCCTTCGTAGGCAAGAACGGCGAGGGCAAATCGACGCTCGTGAAGTGCATCATGGGCGAGATTCCCTTCACCGGCTCGCTGCGTGTGGGCCACAACGTGAAGATAGGCTACTTCGCCCAGAACCAGGCCCAACTGCTCGACGGAGAGCTTACCGTGTTCGACACCATCGACCGCGTGGCCGTGGGCGACATACGCCTGAAGATACGCGATATCCTGGGCGCGTTCATGTTCGGCGGCGAGGCTTCCGACAAGAAGGTGAAGGTGCTCAGCGGCGGCGAGAAGACTCGTCTGGCGATGATACGCCTGCTGCTCGAGCCCGTCAACCTGCTCATACTCGACGAGCCCACCAACCACCTCGACATGAAGACCAAGGACATATTGAAGCAGGCCATACGCGACTTCGACGGCACGGTGATAGTGGTGAGCCACGACCGCGAGTTCCTCGACGGCCTGGTGACGAAGGTCTACGAATTCGGCGGCGGCCGTGTGCGCGAGTGTCTCGGCGGCATCTACGAGTTTCTGGAAAAGAAGCGCATCGCCTCCCTGCAGGAGCTGGAACGCTCTAAACCGGCGCCTGCTCCAAAAGAGCCGGCCGCTGCGTCTCCCGCCGAAAAGAAGCCTGCCCCGGCGTCCACACCTGCCGCGCCGCGCCTGAGCTATGCCGAGCAGCGCGAGCGCGACAAGGCTTTGCGCCGTGCCCAGAAAAAGGTGGAGGAGGCCGAGGCCGAAATTACCCGCCTGGAGGGCGAGATAGCTTCCATCGAGGCCGAAATAGCCGCCGGCAACACGCCTGCCGACATCTACGAACGCCATGCCGCCGCCACCAAGGCCATGGAGAATGCCATGAGCCTGTGGGAGCTTGCCGGCATGGAGCTCGAGGAGCTGCGGGCGCGCTATGGGAAATAGTTGATAGTTGATAGTGTATAGGTAAGAGGGTGCTCCTTCGGGCTGTTATCTTACCAATACTTTATATACTGCGTCGGCGCGGCGTGCGATGTAGAGTCCGGGCGCGGGATTGTCGTCTGCCACGCGCCGTCCCTGCATGTCGTAGTACACGGCCGGAACGTCAGCGTCAGCGTCAGCCGTGATGTCGTACGCACCGGTAGAGGTGTGGGCGGTTATGGCGAAACTGCTTCCCGAGCCCGTGCTGCTGTAGAATGTGATGTCGTAGACTCCTTCCGGCACATTGATATGGCGGCTGAGGTCGGTCTCTATCATCAGCGGGTTCTTTGTGTCGAACGACACCTCATCGCCGCGCAGCGTATAGAATGTGTGCTTGCTCGCATCTCCGTTTACGGCAAGGAATACAAAGCCGTGGTCCAGACGGACGTGCGTGGCGGTTAGCCCGGGTTGGCCTTCGGTCGCGGTCATAGCCACTTGTCCGCTATAACTGCCGTCGGCGTTGACGGTGGCCGTGCCGTCGGCGTTCACCGGAACGACATACACTGTGCCGTCTTCTGCGGCCCGGGATACTATCGCCGTCATTCCTACGGCTAAAATAGTGAGGAGTAGAGATTTCTTCATAATTGTAACATCTGATTTACAATAAAACGCCCCGACCCGCCGGCTTGTTGACGCCAATTCGCGAAAATTGCGTATCTTTGCAAAAAAACAAAACCCGATAGCTTGATATACAGGGGCTACCGGGATTCAACATTGCAAAAGTAATACTTTCAGTCCAATCTTCCAAAAGTACCGATTTCGATACAATTAAAATTTACGAGAAATGTCAAAAATCACTGTAAAAGATACTGAGGTCAACGTTGTGAAAGTCAACGGAGAAGATTACATATGTCTAACGGATTTGATGCATGCCAAAGATGGGGACTTCTTCATCACCGACTGGTTGCGTAATCGCAATACCTTGGAGTTTGTCGGCATTTGGGAGAAAGTGTATAATCCAAATTTTAATTATGGCGAATTCGCCACAATTAGAAATCAGGCAGGTCTCAACAGTTTTAAAATAAGCGTAAAGGAATTTGTTTCCAGAACCAATGCGGTATCTCTGCAAGCAAAAGCCGGGCGATATGGCGGCACATATGCCCATAAGGACATTGCGTTTGAGTTTGCAATGTGGATAAGTCCGGAATTCAAAGTTTATATCGTCAGGGAATATGAAGCCGGTTGCTATGTATGGTCGCCGGCTTGTTGACGCCAATTCACGAAAATTGCGTATCTTTGCATTGTTTTACAAAATAGCGACTGATGTTCAGAATAAAGCGATTATACACGTTCATGCTGCAGCGGTTTGTGCCGGTGTTCGCCATGACTTTCTTCATATCGCTGTTCGTGGTGCTGATGCAGTTCCTGTGGCGCACTATCGACGAGCTGGTGGGCAAGGGACTGTCGGTCGACGTGTTGGGCGAGCTCTTCTTTTACGCGGCGCTGACTATGGTGCCGACCGCCCTCCCTCTTGCTATCCTGCTGGCGTCGCTCATGACCTTCGGCAACCTCGGCGAGAAGTTCGAGCTGACGGCCATGAAGGCTTCGGGCGTGTCGCTGTTCAGGATCATGCGTCCGCTTATAGTCCTCATGGTGCTTATAAGCATAGGGGCGTTCTTCTTCCAGAACAATCTGCTGCCCGTGGCGCAGAGCCGCATGTACACGCTCCTGTTCAGCGTGCGTCAGAAGTCGCCCGAGGTGGAAATCCCTGAGCGCTCGTTCTACGACCAGATTCCCAACATGAACCTCTACGTGGAGCGCAAGAATCCCGACACGGGCATGCTCTACGACATGATAATCTACGACCTGAGCAACGGCATAGACAACACCCGCGTGATACTCGCCGACAGCGGCAAGTTCAACTTCACGGAGGACAAGACGCGCCTGTTTCTGCACCTCTACCACGGCGAGATGTTCGAGAACCTGCGCGACAACGCCATGGGACGCTCCTCGGCGCGCTATATGCCCTTCCGCCGCGAGAATTTCAGCGACAAGCAGATATATTTCGCCTTCGACGCCAACTTCAACCGCATGGACGAGAGTGGCATACGCAGCCAGTACGTGGGTCAGAACATCAGCCAGCTGCGCCGGAGCATCGACAGCATAGGCGCCGAGGTAGACAGCATAGGCAGCATCTACGCCGCTGACCTCAAGGCCGCCTCCGTCATGGGCATAGGCCAGAGGCGCAGCTATCAGGGTTCGCGCCACAGTCGTGGCGGCGCCAAAACGCATGCGCTCCGTGCCGAGGATATAGACGTGGATTCCGTGTTCGGCGCTCCCACTCCGGCCATGGCCAAGACCTACCTGACACAGGCCCTGTCCTCGGCCAAGCGGCAGCGGCAGGAGTACGAGTTCCGCAGCCTCGCGCTCAACGACCAGGCAAAGCTGATGCGCCGACACGACATAGAGCTTCAGCGGAAGTTCACGCTGTCGTTCGCCTGCATCATATTTTTCTTCATAGGCGCGCCGCTGGGCGCCATCATCAAGAAAGGCGGTCTGGGCACGCCGCTGGTGGTGAGCGTGCTGCTCTTCATCTTCTACTTTATTGTCGACAACGCCGGCTACAAGATGGCCCGCGACGGCAAGGTAGAGGTGTGGGAAGGCATATGGCTCAGTTCGGCCGTGCTGTTGCCTCTGGGCGTGTTCTTTACCTATAAGGCCGTGGGCGACAGCGCTGTGTTCAATGTAGACGCCTACACCGCACTGCTGCGTCGCCTCACAGGCCGCGAGCTGCCTCGCACACTGGAGGTGAAGGAATTCGTCATCAGCGACGTGGAGACCGGCGAGGCACTGCGGCTTCTTGATGCAGAGGCCGAGGCCGAGCGCCGCGTGCGTGCCGTGCTTGACCGACGCCCGCCGTGGCGACGCCGCTTCGCGTCGGCCACAGTGGCTTCCGTCACTCCCTCGATGAACAATGTGGTGGACTATCTTTCCAACTCACGCGACCCGCGTGTGATATATCTGCTTAACCGTTATCCGTTCAGGGCCACTCCGCGTCGCTTCCGGGACATAGAGGAGACCACGCGCCTGCTTACGGAGCATTATCAGAACCTCTCACAGAATCAGAATGGAACAGAAGATAAAACTTGACAGCATAGACGATGCCCTCGCCGACATCCGCGACGGACGCATGGTGATAGTGGTTGACGACGAAGACCGCGAGAACGAGGGCGACTTCATCGTCGCCGCCGAGAAAATCACGCCCGAACAGGTGAACTTCATGCTCAAGAATGCCCGCGGCGTGCTGTGCGCGCCCATCACCATAGGCCGCGCCCGCGAGCTGGAGTTGCCGCGCCAGGTGGAGAACAACACCTCCGTGCTGGGCACCCCCTTCACCGTCACCGTCGACAAGCTCGAGGGCTGCACCACGGGCGTGAGCGCTCACGACCGCTGCGCCACCATCCGTGCGCTGGCCGACCCCTCGTCCACTCCCGACACCTTCGGCCGCCCCGGCCACATCAATCCTCTCTATGCCCAGGACCACGGCGTGCTGCGCCGCGCCGGCCACACGGAGGCCGCGGTGGACCTGGCGCGCCTCGCCGGTCTCGAGCCCGCGGCCGCCCTCATGGAGATAATGGCCGACGACGGCACCATGATGCGCCTGCCCGAGTTGCGCGAGAACGCCGACCGCTGGGGTATCCGCCTCATCAGCATCCGCGACCTCATAGCCTACCGCATGGCCAACGAGTGCCTCGTGGAGGAGGGTGTGGAGGTGGACATGCCCACATGCTACGGCCATTTCCGCCTCATTCCGTTTCGCCAGAAAAGCAACGGCCTGGAGCACATAGCCATAATCAAGGGCGACGTCCGCACCGAGGAGCCCGTGCTGGTGCGCGTTCACTCGTCGTGCGCCACCGGCGACATCTTCGGCTCGCTGCGCTGCGACTGCGGCGAGCAGTTGCACAAGGCCCTGCAGATGATTGAGAAGGAGGGCCGCGGAGCTGTGGTCTATCTCAGTCAGGAGGGCCGAGGCATCGGCCTCATGGACAAAATCCGCGCCTATAAGCTCCAGGAAGAGGGGCTCGACACCGTGGAGGCCAACATACATCTGGGCCACGGCGCCGACGAACGCGACTACGGCGTGGGCGCGCAGATACTGAACCTGCTTGGCATACGCAAGATGCGGCTGCTCACCAACAATCCCGTCAAGCGCGTGGGCCTCGAGGGCTACGGGCTGCAGGTGGTGGAGAACGTGCCCGTGGAGGTAGCCCCTAATCCCTACAACTACCGCTACATGCACACCAAGAAAGAGCGCATGGGCCATAATCTGAACGAGGTCTGATGCTCTTTTGTGGCAATTTGTTGTCCCATACGCCCGCTCGGGGCAACTTTTCGGCACGGCTATAGCTAAAAAACCGAATTTTTTTGCCACCTTTGCATCGGTTTTGAAATTATCACAGATGGAATTTACCGCAGGCCAGATTGCAGCCGCCGTCGGCGGCACTGTAGAAGGCGATGAAAATATTTGCGTAAGCACTTTTGCCAAGATAGAGGAGGCCGGAAAGAACGCTCTCACTTTCCTGGCAAATCCTAAATATACCCACCATATCTATACTACGGACGCGGGCGTCGTGCTCGTGCGCCGCGACTTTGCGGCCGAGCATCCCGTGCATGCCACCCTTATCAGGGTCGACGACCCCTATGCCACGCTGTCGCAGCTCATGCAGATGGTGGACGCCGCGCTCAATGCCCGTCCTTCCGGCGTGGAGCAGCCCAGTTTTGTAGCTGAAAGCGTGGAGCTGCCCGAGGGCGTCTACGTGGGCGCTTTCGCCTATGTCGGCGCGGGCGCGCGTCTCGGTCGCAATGTCAAGATTTATCCGCAGGCCTATGTCGGTCCCGGCGTGACGATAGGCGACGACACTGTCGTTTATCCCGGCGTTAAGATATATCACGGTTGCCGTGTGGGCGCCCGCTGTGTCCTCCACTCCGGTGTCGTGATAGGTGCCGACGGATTCGGTTTCGCACCGATGCCCGACGGCAGCTACAGCAAGATTCCGCAGATAGGCGTCGTGGAGATAGCCGATGATGTGGAGATCGGAGCCAACACCACCGTCGACCGTGCCACTATGGGCGCCACGCGTGTGGGACGCGGCACCAAGCTCGACAACCTCATTCAGGTGGCGCACAATGTGGAGATCGGCAGCAACACCGTAATGGCCTCGCAAAGCGGTATCGCCGGCAGCAGCCGCCTCGGCAGCAACTGCATGGTGGGCGGACAAGTTGGTCTCGCCGGCCACATCAGCGTCGGCGACCGCGTGCAGATAGGCGCCCAAAGCGGCATACACGCCGATGTCGCCGACGATGCGCGCATAATGGGTTCGCCTGCTGTGCCTTTCGGCGACTACGCACGTCAGGCCGCATGCATCAAGCGCCTCCCCGACACCATCAACCGCATCAACGCCCTCGAGAGGGCGTTTCGGAAACTCAACGAAAAATAATCACACCCTCCATAAACCAATGAAGCAACTCACACTCAGCCAGTCGTTCACTCTCTCAGGCAAAGGCCTGCACACCGGCGCAATGGTGGATGCCACCGTGATGCCCGCGCCCGAAGGACACGGCTATAAATTCCAGCGCACCGACCTTGAAGGCGAACCCGTGATCGATGCCCTCGCTGAGAATGTCCTCAGTACACAGCGCGGCACTGTGCTCGGACGCGGCGACGTCACTGTCAGCACCGTCGAGCATCTCCTTGCCGCGCTTTATGCCTGCGGCGTCGACAACGCCCTCATCCGTGTCAACGCGCCTGAAGCTCCCATTCTCGACGGAAGCTCGCGCCTGTGGCTCGAGGCAATAGAGGCAGCCGGCCTCACCGAGCAGAAAGCCGACAAGGACTACTACATAGTCAAGCATAAAATCGAAGTGGCCGACGAGGAAAGCGGCAGCAAGATTCTGATTCTTCCCGACGACGAGTTCAGCGTCGAGGTTAAGGTGAACTTCGAGTCGCCCGTGCTCTCCAACCAGTACGCCTCGATGGAGCACATCGAGGACTTCGGCAGCGAGATCGCCGGCTCGCGCACCTTCGTGTTCGTGCGCGAGATCGAGCCGCTGGTCAACGCCGGCTACATCAAGGGCGGCGACCTCGACAACGCCATCGTCATCTACGATTCGCCCATGAGTCAGGAGAGCCTTGACAAGATTGCCGACCTCATGGGTGTGGAGCACCACACCGTGGGCGGTTTCGGCTACATCAACACTACGCCCCTGGCCCACGACAATGAGCCTGCGCGCCACAAGCTGCTCGACGTTATCGGCGACATGGCGCTCATCGGCCGTCCCCTCAAGGGCAAGGTCATCGCCACCAAGCCCGGACATGCCATCAACACCCGCATCGCCAAGGAGATCCGCCGCGACATCAAGCGTCAGGACATTCAGGCTCCCGTCTACAATCCCAATGCGGCGCCCCTGATGGACAACAACGCCATCCGCGAGCATCTGCCACACCGCTATCCATTCCTGCTCGTCGACAAGATCATCGACAAGAGCGACAACTACATTGTGGGTGTCAAGAACGTTACCACCAATGAGCCCTTCTTTATGGGCCACTTCCCGCAGGAACCCGTCATGCCCGGCGTCCTCCTCGTCGAGGCAATGGCACAGACCGGCGGTCTGCTGGTGCTCGGCACCGTCGACGAGCCCGAGCGCTACTCCACATATTTCATGAAAATCGACAATGTGAAATTCCGTCAGAAGGTGGTCCCCGGCGACACTCTGATTTTCCACGTGTCGTTCATGACCGAACTGCGCCGCGGCATGGCCGTGATGAAGGGACGCGCTTTCGTGGGCGACAAGATCGTGTGCGAGTGCGAGTTCATGGCGCAGATTATCAAGAACAAGTAAGAAAACACACCTATGAAACAACCACTGGCCTACGTGCATCCCGCCGCTAAGATAGCTCCCAGCGTCGTCATTGACCCCTTTGTCACCATCGACGCCAACGTGGAGATAGGCGAGGGCACGCGCATATGCAGCAACGTCACCATCCTTGAGGGCGCACGCATAGGCCGCAACTGCACCATATTCCCCGGTGCGGTCATCGGAGCCATACCTCAGGACCTCAAATTCCGCGGCGAGGACACGCTCGCCATCATCGGCGACAACACCACCATCCGCGAGTGCGTGACCGTCAACCGTGGCACCGCCGCCCGCGGACGCACCACCGTCGGCAACAACTGCCTCATCATGGCCTACAGCCATGTGGCCCACGACTGCGCTGTCGGCGACAACGTCATCATCAGCAACGCCACGCAGCTCGCAGGCGAGGTGCAGGTCGACAACTACGCCATCCTCGGCGGCGGCACCCTCGTGCATCAGTTCTGCCACATCGGCCCGCACGTCATGATACAGGGAGGCGCCCTCGTCAACAAGGACATCCCCCCCTACGTCAAGGCCGCACGCGAGCCCATCAGCTACGCAGGCATCAACAGCATAGGCCTGCGTCGCCGCAACTTCAGCAACGACACTATCCGCGACATCCAGGAGATATACCGTTACCTCTATCTGTCGGGCCTCAACGTCAGCGATGCCATAGAGCGCATCGAGGCTGAGCTGCCCGCCACCCGGGAGCGCGACGAGATAATCCTTTTCGTACGCAATGCCAAGAGAGGCATCATCCGCGGATACGCTTAAAATCATATAAAAGCACCGGGATGGCGGGTCCGTCGCTTCCGTGCGTAATGAGGCGGAAGAGGAAAGTCCGGGCAACAAAGAGCACCGCACTCCCCTCGGGGAGCTATCGGCAACGGTAGAGTAACGTGACAGAGAACAACCGCCCAAGCGGCCCTCGGGCCGACGGCAAGGGTGAAAAGGCGGGGTAAGAGCCCACCGGACGCCACAGCGATATGGCGTGCCGCATGTCTTGCGGGTTGCAAGGTCAAGTATACCGGCAGGGAGCTTCGGCTCCACCGGGCTGCTCGCCCGGTGCCGGGGGGTAGACTGCTCAGATAAATGACGGACGGGCCGGCGAGGCTCCCTCCCTTCGTGGCAGGGACAGCACGCCGCCCACATAACCCGGCTTATACGCTGTCCCGCGTGCTTTTTTAATTATAATATAACGGCATATTTTTTTCAATGGACTGGTGGACAGCGCCCGCCGAAGCGGCGGACGGACAGACGATAATGGTGACGGGACGCCGCGATGTGCAGGCCTTCCGGCGGAATCCGCGTTTCAAAATCCGCGTCACGGTGTCGTGGCCCTACGGCCATGACGGCATGCCCTCCGACGAGGAGGCGCGCCTGATGGAGGCGGCCACCGACGCTATGCAGGCTCAGCTTGCCGCTGATCCCGTGGCTGTGCTGACAGGTATCTACACCGGCGCAGGAGAGCGCACATGGGTGTTCTATACCCTCAGCACCAACATCTTCGGCAAGAAACTCAACGCCGCCCTGGCCGACCCCATGCCGCTGCTGCCGCTGGAAATCAGCGCGGAGAATGACCCCGAATGGGCCGAATACGACGAGATGTGCCAGTGCGAAATAATATCCGACTGAACCATGAGCAATCCCGACACCAACCGACAGTTTGACGACGCTCTGCGCCGTTGCCGCGACGTTTTCAGCCACAAGCTCGACGACTACGGCGCATCGTGGCGCATACTGCGTCCCGAGGCCGTGACCGACCAGCTGTTCATCAAGGCCAAGCGCATCCGCACGCTTGAAATCACCGGCGAAAGCGCGGTAGGCGAGGGCATCCTGCCCGAGTTCATGGCCATCGTCAACTATTCCATCATCGGCATCATACAGCTTGAGAACGGATTCGCCGATTCCAAGGACATTACCCCCGGAAGGGCTCTCGAGCTTTACGACGCCGTAGCCGCCCGCGCCAAGGCGCTGATGAAGGCCAAGAACCACGACTATGGCGAGGCATGGCGCATGATGCGCGTCCTCAGCTACACCGACCTCATTCTCACCAAAATAGAACGTACAAAGGAGATTGAGGACAACGACGGACACACCACCGTCAGCGAAGGCATCGACGCCAACTATATGGATATGCTCAACTATGCCGTCTTCGGAATCATCAAACTCACCGAGGCCGGCGAAGCATAGCGCACTCGCTATTGCCGCCACATGGCTGTGCCGCATCCTTGTCGGTGCGGCTTTCATTGCAGGCGGCTGGGCCAAAAGCATCGATCCGTACGGCACTCTCTACAAGATGCAGGAGTACCTGCATGCCTGGGGCGTCCACGGCATGCCCGTCGAGCCTGTCGTCCTTGCCGCCGTGGCTCTCGGCGCCCTCGAACTCACCGTGGGCGTCTGCGTTCTCACCGGCGTGCTGCGCCACAGCTCGGCCGTCGCCGCATCGGCCATTATGGCTGTGATGCTGCCACTTACGGTGTACATAGCATGGGCCAATCCCGTGGCCGACTGCGGTTGCTTCGGCGATATGATCGTTATCAGCAACACTGCCACGCTTCTGAAAAACATCGTTCTTGCCGCCTGCTGCGTGTGGCTGCTTCTCCACAACAACGACTGCCGCGGGCTCTTCCGTCGCGGCGTGCAGTGGGTTGTGGTACTTTCCACCGTATTGTATTCACTCGTGCTCGCGGCCGCCGGCTACAACGTGCAGCCGCTTGTCGACTTCCGCGACTATCCCCTCGGCACCGACATGAGTGCCGACGGCGGAGCCATAGCCGCATTCGACGAGGAGGACGACGAAGTGGAAGTGTTCGAGAGTTCCGGACGTCAGCTCGTCTTCGCTGTTCCCGAGCCGGGCGAGCATTTCCTGACGCGTTCGCGCTTCGCCAACGAGCTTGCCCGTTATGCCTCTGCCCATGGAATCGCCACCGCTGCCATTGTGGGTACGGGCGCGCGCGGTCTGGAGGAGTGGAAACTGCTTGCTGCGCCTGTATTCGACGTCTATTCGGCCGACGATACCGACATCAAGGCTCTCGTGCGTGGCAACATCGCCGCCGTTTATCTGCGCGACGGCCGCATCGTGTGGAAGCGCAACCTTGAGTCGCTCGACACTGACCTCGTGGAGAACGCCGCCGGCCGCGCCGATGCCCTTGACCGCGTGGAGGCTTCCGACGACGGTCGCCTTGCCCTGCGCCTCTCCGGCGCCTATCTCGGCCTCCTTCTCATCCTCTTCCTCTTCGGCCTCTTCCTCCCGCGCAAGAAGTAGTTACCGGATTATTATAAAACGCGAACTTGTTCGGTTACTTGTACGGTAGGTTGTTCGGTACTTGATTACACCTGGCTGTTGGCGAGCTTGATGTCCATTACCGAGATGTACTCGTTGCGGTAGCGGGCATTCTGGTTTTTCTCCCCGCGGGCCAGCAGCGGGTCGCTGTCGTCTTTCGCAAACTGTATGGCCTTCTGCGGGCAGTTCTGTATGCATGCGAAGCAGAACTCGCAGTCGCCCGCGGTGTTTCCTCCCAATCTGCCACCATATCCAATATGGCGTCACAGTCTTGAGATTTTGACTGAATTTTTGCAAAATCTCATGCGCCAGCCCTGAGATGTTTCATACAGGCGTGCGCTGTTTCATAAAAAATCACTATATTTGCAAAAAGTAGTTGTCATGAGTTATTCTATTGAGACGAGAACTGTTACTGAGTTTGTAACTGACAATACCATACGACTTCCACGTTTTCAACGCAAGTCTACCTGGGGACCAAGGCAAAACTTTGAACTAGCCATTAGTATGTTCAAAGAATATCCTTTGGGAGTAATCGTAATCAATGACGAAATAGGCACTTCGTGGCTGTTAGACGGGCGCCAGCGCAGAAATGCCTTGAAGGAGTTGCGCGACAACCCAGATAAAGTTTATGACGCTGCACGAAGTTATATTAAGTTCAAGCCTAGCGAGTCAGAAGATATAATCAAGCGCAGTTTCTGGAAAGTCGTTGACTCTTATCTTTTGGATGAAGATAAGGCAGATGATCCCAACATCTTAACAGAAAATATTGCCGATGATATTCAGTGTGATATCAACAGGGAACGTCAGCGTGAGGGACTAGATGTGCTACTTGATATAATCCTTATGGTACACCAGAAGAAAAAGGACAAAGAGTCTGGGCGTGTGTACGGCAAGTGGGAACGACTGTTCAAGCTCGACAGATTTCTGTCGAATCTCTCCTATGCCACAAAGCGCGACAACTTCTGTATTAGTCCCGAGCAGTTGCACACTTTCCTTCTTATGGTGGCTCAGAAAGCAAAGGATGACAAGCGCGAACTCACGGCAAGCTTCTTTATAGATCTAATGGATGAGAATATTAAGGAAGGTAAGGAAGCTGAATTCCGCAACTATATACAGAAAAACTGGTGTGACATATCGAAAGTCATCGATGTCGTCAAGCGTTCGGAGGAGATATTTAGGAGAGCTCGTATCGGCGTTATATCCATCAAAAACGTCACTCCTCTTGATGCCCAAAATATCTTTTCTGCAATCAATTCTTCTGGCACGAGACTTGAACCCGAAGAACTCATCTCTGCAAAGCCTTTCTGGAACGAACCTGTTGAAGGATGTGGCAAAGAACTCGTAGAACTGGTGAATCAGCTATACACACGGCTGGATGTCACGGCACCAGCCGACGGCCGCGTAGTCCGATGGGATCTTGCAGCCACATTGATGGGCCGCGTAAAAGACAATAATCTTTTCTTTGAGGATTACAAGGCCTCGGCAAATGCAACCAACAAATTCTCTGAGATAAGCATAGGATTCAAGTTCCTTTCATCGTGGTTTATGAAAGGCATATCTAAGGTGCATATCGGAGCCATAGAGCAGTCAAAGTCGATTGTATGGCCACGAAGCATTGATGAGTTCATTGAAGATTTCAACCGAATGTGTGCAGTACTGCTTAAAGATGACTTCTTCCAAAGCCTAAATCACTGGCAACGTCCGTTTACCAAACTCTTCGGAACCGGCGCCACATTCGATTTCTGTGCTATAATACTTAAAGACTGGCAGGACCTTGGCGAACCTTCACATCCCGGTGCGGAATTAAACAAGTTCTATCGGCATGCACGGTCTCTGTTCGACAATCTTGCATTCGAGTACGCTACGGGGTTCTGGAAAGGTTCAGGAGACTCAAAAATGGCTAAACATATCAACAAGCCAAATGATAGAATCGTCCCACTTGACTCAAATATATGGCTGCCGTTGATAAAGGAACTCTGCAAAAATGGCAAATACAACGGTCAAAATATAGGACGCACTAATATAGAGCCACTGATATATTATCAGATGGTGATCCGTAATTGCCATCATCCGCTGGACAATCTCAAATACGAGATTGACCATATTATACCACAGGCTCTAATAAAGGACAACACTGCGGTCCCCGAAGGGTTTATGGACTCGCTTGTCAACCTGTCGTTATTGCCCGAACAAAGCAATAACTCAAAAAAAGCATTGCTGCTTTCTGATCTCAAAGATGACACTCTTGGTCATACGGTAAGCCGATTCACAGGCCTTGATATCAGCGACTTTCCCAAATACTCGGATATCTCCAATTTAGAGCCTCTGATATTGCGACGTACCGAATTATGGGTCTCCAATTTCGGTAAAGATCGAGAACAGGCGCTTAACAAATAAGAAACTATAGGTAAATGCATGAGAGCTGCCCTCACCTACCGTTCTTTCATGTTAAAACTAAGTAGATGTTGAAAATCAGTTTATGTCAATATTATCGGCATGATTATAGTTCCATCTGAATATCGCTGAGACGCTGTGGTGAATTCTCAAGGGCAAATCGCCTGTGGATTATTGTTTCACAGATTCTCCGCTTTATGCAATCAACCGTTCATTGACATCGCTTAGAATTTAATTTAATATCAAGCTTGCCTATGCGGCTTAATATAAAATATTATTACGACTTGCTTAATTAACGAGTTAGTACGTGAGTCAAAATGGATGCAATTCTCAGTTCTATTGTCTTTTCTTGATTTCGTTATATAAAGCCAGCCCTTTTGCCGTAAGCAGGTATTTTTGTCTTGGGTGATTGGGCTTGTCAGGATATAGGACCTTGAGAAGACCGGCTTCGTAAGCAGGGCTTATATAGTTCTTCAAAAATGTCGGACGATGTTTCAGACCGATAGTTTCCATTAATGCTTTTAATGACATTTGTCCGCTTGACAGAATTAACAACAATGCGCGAACTTGTTCGGTTACTTGTACGGTAGGTTGTTCGGTACTTGTTCGGTCAATTTGCTGTTTTTGTTCTGCTTTCAGTTCTTCCGGAGCATTAACCACCATATATCGATTACGTAATTCATTCGTTTCACCCAACAAAAGATTACGAAAGAACTGTTCCAAATATTCGGAATTACGCATAATGCCTTTTCTTACATTCTGGTAGTTGGCACGTACCAATGCATTACGGAAATACCACGAATGATTGGCGAACAAGTCGTTTGTTACTTCAAACCCCATAGAACGTAAATATAGAATCGTGAATACAGCAGTCGTTCGGGTATTTCCTTCACCGAAAGGATGGATTTGCCATAATCCGGATACGAAATTGGCTATGTGGCTCACTAATCCATTCCTATCTACTTTAGAGTAATCAAACCGGCGTTCCTGATCCAGATCGTATTCGATAGCGTTGCGAAGATCGGGCGCAGAAACATACAATACTGTATCGCCTCGTAGCACCCATTCTTTTTTGGTAATGTTGTAATCGCGAATCTGTCCTGCAAATTTGAAAATACCGTCGAAAATACGACGATGAATCGATGTCAGTCCGACAAGTGTGAAGGCAAATGTTTTTTCAGTAAGAATTCGGCGAATGTTGGTAGATGCCAAATCTGCCTCGTGGTTTTCCGTATCTTCAGGTGTATGTGCGATTTTTGATTGATAGTAGCTACGAATAAGTTGTTCCGCTTCGTCTATTGTAATCTTGCCCTCAATATCTTTACGTGCGGTCTCAATCAAGTAGTCGGAAGGCTTCAGGCCATCAACGGCCTGAAGTCCTATTGCGGTCTGCCATGCGTAGCCCTTCTCGCGCTTCTGTGGCTCGCCTTGGCGTAAATATTCGTCGAAGTCATTTATGCTCATATCACATTATTCCAAAAATATCGCACAATACCTCGTTTGTCTCAATGATTTAATATAATATCTTATCAAATGCTGGTTTGTCGTCTGTCTTAGCCTTTACACCTGGCTGTTGGCGCGCTTGATGTCCATCACCGAGATATACTCGTTGCGGTAGCGGGCATTCGGATTTTTCTCCCCGCGGGCCAGCAGCGGATCGCTGTCGTCCTTCGCAAACTGTATGGCCTTCTGAGGGCAGTTCTGTATGCACGCGAAGCAGAACTCGCAGTCGCCCGCGGTGCTTGCGCCCTGAGCCCAGAGATGCCAGTTGCCGCGCGGACACACCTCCGTACAGATTCCGCACTGCACGCACGCATCCGTGACGGCGAAGTATTTCTCGCTCTTTTTCAGAAAGCCCACCTCCGGGTCAAGGCCTGAGTACTGCATGAAGCCCTCGTGCATGGCACGTTCCTCGTCCGTGACCGGTTCGTGCCATTGCTCCTGACGCTCCACCGACTCCCTGATGCGGGCGAGATTCTCCGGGATGTGCTTGTCCATCTTCATCTGCTCGTTCATGTCGAAGTTTGGCAGCCAGTTGTCCACCATCATCAGCGTGCCGACATATTGGAACGGATTGCCGGCTTTAGTGGCTATGTCGTCGAAGATTTCCACGGCGTTGCATTTTCTCGCTCCGTAGGTCAGAACGGCGAAGCGATAGGGCGCGTTAAGTTTTGCTTTGCCTATGAACTCGCGCACCATATGCGGTGGCATGTGGCCGTAGATGGGATACACGAGGCCTATCTCGTCGGCGTCGAAGTCGTAGCGTCCCTCCTTCATCATCTGCGGTATGCTCAGCAGCTCGGTGCCTTTGTCGGCGAGCTTCCGCACGGTATAGAGGCAGTTGCCCGTGCCCGTGAAGTAGAGAATGATTCTTTTCTTCTCCTTTGTGCATGAGGCGAGCGCCGAGAGGCCGCCCGAGGCAAGCAGACCGCCGGCCAGGGTGAGGCCCATGCGCTTGATGGCCTCGCGGCGCGTCATCGTGTTGGAATTCGGTTTCATAAGCATAAGGTGATTATTTCTTCCGTCTCAGCACCATTGCGCTGCGGGCAGGCAGATACAGGCGCAGCCACTCCACTCCATGCGGGGCATAGAGAGGGTCAGCCTGCGTCAGGTGTTCCACTTTTTCGTCCACGTTGCCGTAGCCGCCGAAGGCCGGATTGTCCGTTGTCAGCACCGTGCGGTACGACCCGCCGGGTGCAAGTATACCGTAGCCGTCGTAGCTCTTGTCGGGGCTGAAATTGAATACGAACGCGAGGTCGCCACGCATGAATGCCAGCACCTGGTCGTCGTCTTTCTCCCACAGCTTACGCACCGGCAGCGCCTGGAAATTGTGTACGCGGCTCACGAGGCTTATCATGGCGTTGTCGAAGTCGTTGAGATAGACGTACTTCAGCTCCTCGCGGTCCACGAGGTCCCACTGGCGCCTGGCGTACTTGTAGCTCCAGCCGTTACCCTCGCGCGGGAAGTCGATCCATTCGGGATGGCCGAACTCGTTACCCATGAAGTTGAGGTAGCCGCCGTTGATGGTGGCGAGCGTCACCAGGCGTATCATCTTGTGCAGGGCTATGCCGCGGGCCACGGTCATGTCGTCGTCGTCCTTCATCATGTGCCAGTACATCTTGTCGTCGATAAGGCGGAATATCACCGTCTTGTCGCCCACGAGTGCCTGGTCGTGGCTTTCCACGTACGATATTGTCTTTTCGTCGGCGCGGCGGTTGGTAAGTTCCCAGAAGATGGATGTGGGATGCCAGTCCTCGTCTTTCTTCTCCTTCAGGGTCTTGATCCAGTAGTCAGGTATGCCCATTGCCATGCGGTAGTCGAAGCCCATGCCTCCGTCGGCCACAGGCACCGCCAGCCCCGGCATGCCGCTCATCTCCTCGGCTATGGTGATAGCCGATGGGTTGAGTGTGTGTATCAGCTTGTTGGCGAGTGTCAGGTAGCAGATGGCATTGCTGTCCTGCGCGCCGTTGTAGTAGTCGGCATAGCTGCCGAATGCCTGTCCCAGACCATGATTATAGTAGAGCATGGAGGTGACGCCGTCGAAGCGGAAGCCGTCGAAACGGAACTCCTCCAGCCAGTACTTGCAGTTGCTCAGCAGGAAGTGCAGCACCTCGTTCTTGCCGTAGTCGAAGCACAGCGAGTCCCACGCCGGATGCTCGCGCCGGTCGCCCTCGTAGAAGTACAGCGAGCCGTTGCCGTCCAGGCGTCCGAGGCCTTCCACCTCGTTCTTCACGGCGTGGCTGTGTACTATATCCATGATTACGGCTATGCCGGCCTCGTGTGCGGCGTCTATCAGCGCCTTAAGCTGCTCGGGGGTGCCGAAGCGGCTCGACGGTGCGAAGAAGTTGCTCACATGGTAGCCGAACGAGCCGTAGTACGGATGCTCCTGTATCGCCATTATCTGTATGGCGTTGTAGCCGTCGGCGGCGATGCGCGGCAGCACGTTCTCGCGGAACTCGTCGTAGGTACCCACACCCTCGCGCTCCTGCGCCATGCCTATGTGGCATTCGTATATCAGCAGCGGCTTCGTGTCGGGACGGAATCCGTCAACGGTCCAGCGGTATGACTCCTCAGGCTGCCACACCTGCGCTGAGAATATTGCGGTCTTCTCGTCCTGCACCACGCGTGTGGCGTAGGCCGGTATGCGTTCGCCCGAACCGCCGGGCCAGGTCACGAGCATCTTGTAGAGCTGGCCGTGGTGTATGTCGTCAGGCTTCAGATGCAGTTCCCACACGCCCTGCTCGTTGATGCGCTTGGCGCGGTATTTTATCTGCTCCTTCCACCCTGAGAAGTCGCCTGTCAGGGTGATGCTCGTGGCGTTCGGTGCCCATTCGCGGAACACCCAGCTTCCGTCGGCCAGTCGGTGCAGCCCGAAGTAGGCGTGAGCGTTGGCGAAGTCGGCCAGCGAGCCGCACTGCTGCGTCAGCTCCTTTTCTTTGCGTATTGCGTCGGCGTGACGTCCCTCTATGGCCTCGGCGTAAGGCTCGAGCCAGGGGTCGTTGCGCAGTATGGGCAATATCTTCTTTCGGGGTGCCGCTTTAGCGGCTTTACGCGTGGTTGTCTTGCTTTTTTCCTTTGCTGCGCTTTTTGCTGCGCCGGTTTTGGGTTTGGTGGCCATGAGGATTGTCTGTTGAATTTATTCCGAAAGCAAAGATAGCAATAAAACCCCCAACTCTGCAAGCAATTTTAGCTTTTTTAGCGCAGGCGCCGCAATCTCCTTATCTCAGCCCGTATCGCACGAGCAGCGAATCGTAGGCCGCAGTCCGGCGGAACTCGTTGAGCCACACATCCAGGCTGTCGCGCAGGTCCTCCCGGCCCACCGCCCAGCTCTGGAACTGGCTGAACGAAACCGGCACCGACACGTCCAGCTCCGGATAGTCAGCCGCCAGCCGCCGGGCCGTGGCTTCGTCCACCACTGCGCGCGGTATGGTGCCCGCCGCCGTCAGCAGGCAAAGATGTTCGGCCGAATACTCCGGCGAGGAGTGGACGTAGATGGTGTCGCCCAGCTCCTCGCCCAGATTGGCGAGACGGTCGGCGTAGGGCGATTTAGCCACGAGCCATACCTCCTTGCCCGCAAGCTGTTCCTGCGACGAGATGTGCGACGCCGAGTCGCGCCGCTGCACCAGCGCCTGGCGCCCGGTGTACACCGCGTCCGTCATGCAGTAGGTGTTCTTGGTTCGCTCCGTGGCCGGAAGCGCCGCCACCACCATGTCGAAGTCGCCCTTTTCGAGACCCTCGAGGGCGAAGTGCAGCGGCACGAAAGGACGGAACCGCACGGGGCGCCCGTGTGCTGCGGCTATGGCGTTTATTATGTCGTGGTCCAGACCCGCTATGCTGTCGCCGCTTCGGGTGTAGAGCAGGGGCGACATCTCTATCGCCACCGTTATCGTGTCGCCCCCGGCGTGGCGGTCGGTCAGGGCGAAGACCGCATCATGCTTGCGGCTGCATTGTCCTAGCATCCACATGAGGGCCAGCACTATGATGAGGATGCCGAAGAGCAGCGGCATCCGGTGCCGTATTTTCTGAAGTTGCTTCATACCGTTAATAACGCCCGGCGGCCGTAATAGTTGCCGCGTCAGTTGGCGAAATCCACGCTCAGACCCAGCTGGAAACGGCGCGGATTCAGAGGATAGTCCACCACCGAGAAGTAGTTGTTGCCTCCCAGCCATCCCTGGTTGATGTGGCTCATGAGCACGAAGAAGCGCACGCGCCCCAATTTCATGTTGGCATACACGTTCATGAAGGGATAATTGCCGAGGAGCACTGAGTTCTGGTTCACGAACGTAGCCGTGGCCGGCTGATAGGCCGGTGCGTGGTAGCGCGTGTACCAGTCGCAGTCCACGCCCAGCTGCACGTGCAGCGTCGCCACGCGGAAGAGCAGAAACAGATTGCTGTATACGGCCAGCTTGGGCAGTGGCAGCACGTCCTCGTTGCTCGTTGTCTGGTACGTGATGGTGTTGCGCCAGTTCAGTATCCCCACGCGGAAATCCTGTTGCAGACGCGCGTGGAACACCTGCACGCTGCCCCCGTGCTGCCGCGGCATCCCGTCCTCGCCGAAGTAAACATAGTTCTGGAGGTTCTTCAGGCCTGCCGAGAGGGTAGTGCCGGTGCGGCCCAGCTGCACCTTGCCGCCGAAAGCATAGGTGCGCATCTTGCCGAAGTCGTAGTTCCAGATGAAATGGTTCGACCGGTAATGCCGCATCAGGTATGGCGTCTCCTCGTTCAGGAACTCGCCGTAGGCGTGCACGCGCAGCGAGTCGCCCAGCAGCGGCACGCGCGAGTAGGCGTTGCCCCGCACGCGTATGTCGCCGGCCACGTCGCCAACGACGCCCAGCTCGCCCGTGGCGTCATACGTGATGGCCGCGCCCTGCAGCTTCGTGATCTGCGCTCCCGCCCAGGCCACGTTCTGGTTCACCTTGTCCTTCATGTCGGCGGCGCCTTCGGGCAGCGGCGTCAGCCCCAGGGTCGGGTCTGAGTGGTCCAGCGAGTCGGCTGTCTGCTTGAAGCGGCGCATCTCGTAGGTTATGTAGGCCGACGCGCCCATCGGGAAGTACTTGTTGAATCCCTCGAGCAGCTGTATGCCCAGGGTGTTGGTGAAGGCGCTGTAGTCGGTGCGGTCGTAGGTCGTGTTGGGCGTCAGGAACGTGTTCTGGAAGAAATCCTTCGTTTCGGCGGTGTTGTTGTCGGTGAAGATGTGGCGCTGCTTCTGGTAGCGCATGGTCCAGACGAACGATGTCACGGGCACATACGTCCGCTTCACCAGCGAGTCCGGCAGCTCCTCTCCGAGCGAGTCTGTCGTCTGCTCCTTTTTCCAGAAGCCTATCTTGTAGCGGTGGTTGAGCCACAGGTCCAGGCCCACGTTGCGCGTGTGCGCGTTGTTCAGGCGTGTGGGAATGCTTTTGGGGTCCACGCTCGTGACGCCGCCCTGCACCTCCGCCGGGTCCGTGATGTACAGCGGGTCGGTGATGCCGCCGCTTTCCTTGTTCAAGAGGTTGTAGTGGTAGTAGTAGCCCTGAAACTCGTAGCGGTCGCCTATGTACGAGCCCGAGAATCCCCACGTCAGGTCGTTGGTCGCCTGCTTTTCGTAGCTGCCTTTGGAGTAGAGGTAGTCCACCATCGCGCCCACCTGCGTGCGTGCGTTGGCGTTGCCGGAGAAGGTCGCTGTCAGCTGTTCCTGACTGGCGTCGCGGCCGCCGCCCGTGGTGTAGCCCAGCAGCGTCATCGGGATGCGCGAGTTGTAGAACTTGTGCTCGCGCGGCTTCCAGGTGCGCAGCGCGTCGCTCAGGAAGAAGGCGCTGTAGGGCAGGCGTTCCTCGAATATCATGTTTATGCCCTCGGCGCCCAGGTTGCCGGTCGTTGCCCAGGCGTTGCTCCGTGCCGTGGGTATGGCGCACTGGAAGTAATTGTACTCCAGCGTGTCGATGCCGCAAGGTTCGCGCAGGCCCAGCGGCTGGAGCACGGTCCAGGCCGTGGCGGGCGCCACCGGCGTGTCCTTTTTCTTCTTGGAGGCCGACGACGCGTCGTCGGCCGCGAAAACGGGCATGACCGGCAGGATTGCGAGCAGGATGATGTAAACCTTATTCATATACGGGCGCAAAGTTACTGTTTTTTTTCGTACCTTTGCCAAAAATATTGACAAATGGCTGACCAATCATTGCTTGACCGCCTCGACGGTATTGAAGCCCGCTTCGCCGAAGTGGCCACTCTCATCACCGACCCCGACGTCATAGCCGACATGAAGCGCTATGTGCGGCTCACCAAGGAGTACAAGGACCTGCAGAGCCTCACGGCCGCCACGGCGCGCTACCGCCGACTGCTCGGCGACGTGGCCGACGGCCGCGAACTCCTCGAGTCCGAGACCGACCCCGAGCTGCGCCAGATGGCCCGCGAGCAGATGGAGGCCGCCCAGCAGCAGCTCCCCGCAGCCGAGGAGGAGATAAAGCTGATGCTCATTCCCGCCGACCCCGAGGACGGCAAGAACGCCATCCTGGAGATACGCGGCGGCACCGGCGGCGACGAGGCTGCACTTTTCGCCGGCGACCTCTGCAAGATGTACGTGCGCTTCTGCGAGAGCCGAGGCTGGAACGTTGCCGTCACCTCGGCCAGCGAGGGCGCCGCCGGTGGCTTCAAGGAGGTGGTGCTCAGCGTCACCGGCGAGGGCGTCTACGGCGTGCTCAAGTACGAAAGCGGCGTCCACCGCGTGCAGCGCGTCCCCGCCACCGAGACCCAGGGACGTGTCCACACCTCAGCCGCCACCGTGGCCGTACTGCCCGAGGCAGAGCCTTTCGACGTCGAGATCAACGAGGGCGAGATCAAGTGGGACACCTTCCGTTCGGGAGGCGCCGGAGGCCAGAACGTCAACAAGGTGGAAAGCGGCGTACGCCTCCGCTACATGTGGCGCAACCCCAACACCGGCGTCACCGAGGAGATACTCATTGAATGCACCGAGACCCGCGACCAGCCCAAGAACAAGGAGCGCGCCCTCAGCCGCCTCCGCACATTCATCTACGACAAGGAGCATCAGAAATACATCGACGACATAGCCTCCCGCCGCAAGACCATGGTGAGCACCGGCGACCGTTCCGCCAAAATCCGCACCTACAACTATCCTCAGGGACGCATCACCGACCACCGCATCAACTACACCGTCTACAATCTCGCTGCCTTCATGAACGGCGACATCCAGGACGTCATCGACCATCTCATCATCGCCGAGAACGCCGAGAAACTCAAGGAATCTGAACTCTAAACCATATTGCAATGGCAGACACCCAAAACTACATCGAACTGACCTACAAAGGCGTATGGCTCCTTATCGACTACAGCATCAACGTCACCGTCAACGGTGCGCCCACCACGTTCTTTTCCATCAAGAAGGACTTCACCACGCGCATACCCATCACTCAGCCCGTCATGTACATCCAGGCCTCCATGGCGATGCGTACAGCACAGACACAGGTCTACACCGAGCCCGGAAAGAACTACAAACTCGCCCTTGAATACAGCCGCTTCACCGGCGCGCTGAAATTCACGCAGCTATAGCCTCCCCCTCTTACCTATCCCCTCTCAACTATAAACTAAATCAAGTCCTCGAAGAGGACGTGTCTGTGGTTAACCCCATGATAAGCAGCACTTTGCGCTGCGTTCATGGGGTGGGAGAGCCTCCAGAAGCGGCAAGCTCGGAGAGCTTGCGTCCGTGAAATCATTGATATAACAATTATTAATACAACATTGTGGAAATTTTTCCGTAATTTTGCACCCAAAGAAACAAAGACCAAAAATTCATATTCCAATGACTATCGACAACTACAACTTTGCCGGCAAAAAGGCAATCGTGCGCGTTGACTTCAACGTACCTCTGGACGAAAACGGTCACATCACCGACGACACCCGCATCCGCGGTGCCCTCCCCACGCTCAAGAAAATCCTCGCCGACGGCGGCAGCCTCATTCTCATGAGCCACATGGGCAAGCCCAAAGGCAAGGTCAACCCCAAATTCTCCCTCGCACAGATCAAGGACGACGTAGCCAAGGCTCTCGGCACCGACGTCGTGTTCGCTCCCGACTGCGCCAAGGCTCAGGAGGCCGCCGCTGCCCTCAAGCCCGGCCAGGTGCTCCTGCTCGAGAACCTCCGTTTCTATCCCGAGGAGGAAGGCAAGCCCGTAGGCATCGATAAGGAAGATCCCGCCTACGACGCAGCCAAGAAGGAAATGAAGGCCCGTCAGAAAGATTTCGCCAAGACCCTCGCTTCCTACGCCGACGTTTACGTGAACGACGCCTTCGGCACCGCACACCGCAAGCACGCCTCCACTGCCGTCATCGCCGACTATTTCGACGCCGACAACAAGATGCTCGGCTACCTCATGGAGAAGGAAGTCAAGGCCGTAGACAACATCCTCAGCGACATCAAGCGTCCCTTCACAGCCATCATGGGCGGCTCCAAGGTCAGCACCAAGATCGGCATCATCGAGAACCTCATGGACAAGGTTGACAACCTCATCCTCTGCGGCGGCATGACCTACACCTTCGCCAAGGCTCAGGGCGGCCACATCGGCAACTCCCTCTGCGAGGACGACAAGCTCGACCTCGCACTCGACATCATGAAGCAGGCCAAGGAGAAGGGCGTGAACCTCGTGCTCGGTACCGACTGCATCGCGGCCGACGCCTTCAGCAACGACGCCAACACTCAGGTTTGCAGCGTGATGGATATTCCCGAAGGCTGGGAAGGCCTCGACGCAGGTCCCGAGACACGCAAGACCTTCGCCGACGTCATCCGCAACGCCAAGACCATCCTCTGGAACGGTCCCGCCGGTGTCTTCGAGTTCGACAACTTCACCGCTGGCAGCCGTGCCATCGCCGACGCTATCGTTGAGGCTACCGGGAAGGGCGCCTTCTCCCTCGTGGGTGGCGGCGACTCCGTGGCCTGCGTCAACAAGTTCGGCCTGGCCGATTCCGTAAGCTACGTCAGCACCGGCGGCGGCGCCCTCCTCGAGGCCATCGAGGGCAAGGTGCTCCCCGGCATCGCTGCCATCAAGGGCTAACGGTCGGCGACTCAACGCCCCGCGTTACAAAAGCATCATGCCGCAAATCGCCGGCATGATGCTTTTTTTTGCCACAAATTCGCAAAAAAGTGGCAAAAAAACGCTAACTTTGCACGATAATATACAGAATACAATAAATCAATCACGATATGAAGCTTTTACAAGCCAAACTTTCCAAGTACACTGCCCCGCAGGAGGCTAAGGCCGCAGGCGTATATCCCTACTTCCGCGCCATCTCCTCCGAGCAGGACACCGAAGTGTTCATCAACGGCAAGAAGGTGATGATGTTCGGCAGCAACTGCTACACCGGACTTGTCAACGACCCCCGCATCAAGGAAGCCGCCATCGAGGCCACGCGCAAGTACGGCACAGGATGCGCCGGCTCCCCCTTCCTCAACGGCACCCTCGACCTCCACAAGCAGCTTGAGCATCGCATCGCCGAGTACATCGGCAAGGAGGACGTAATGATCTACAGCACCGGCTTCGGTGTCAACCTCGGCGTTGTCTCCGCCCTCTGCGGACGTGAGGACTACATCCTCTGGGACGAGCAGGACCACGCCTCCATCATCGAGGGCCGTCGCCTCAGCTTCGCCCAGTCGCTCAAGTACAAGCACAACGACATGGATTCCCTCGAGAAGCAGCTCCAGAAGTGCGAGCCCGACAAGGTCAAGCTCATCGTCACCGACGGCGTCTTCTCCATGGAGGGTGATGTCGCCAACCTCCCCGCAATCGTCGACCTCGCCAAGAAGTACGACGCCACCGTCATGGTCGACGAGGCCCATGCCATCGGCGTGTTCGGCGAAGGCGGCCGCGGCACATGCCACCACTTCGGCGTAGCCAAGGACGTTGACCTCATCATGGGCACATTCTCCAAGAGCTTCGCTTCCCTCGGCGGCTTCATCGCCACCGACAAGGAGATAACCAACTTCCTGCGCCACCACTCCCGCAGCTACATCTTCACGGCCAGCATCACTCCCGCAAGCACTGCCGCCGCCCTCAAGGCCATCGACATCATGATTGCCGAGCCTGAGCGTCAGCAGCACCTCTGGGACATCACCAACTACGCCCTCGAAGGCTTCCGCCACATGGGTGCAGAGATAGGCAACACCTCCACGCCTATCATTCCTCTGTTCATCCGCGACAACATGAAGACCTTCGCCATCACCCGCGACCTCCTCGACGAGGGCATCTTCGTCAACCCCGTTGTCTCCCCCGCCGTCGCTCCCCAGGACACCCTCATCCGCTTCAGCCTCATGGCCACGCACACACGCGAGCAGGTCACCGAGGCCCTCGAGAAGATCGAGAAGGTATTCCGCAAGCACGGCGTCATCAAGTAAAGCCGAATAAATCTTATCAGGATGCCTGCGCTGTAGGCGTCCACCCGCCAACGCCCTCTGCCTTCCCACGCAGAGGGCGTCGTCTATAATAAACATTTGATTACAAACAAATTGTAGGGGCGCGATACATCGCGCCCGCATCCAAAGAAGCATTCTTACCTATCCCCTATAAACTATACACTGAAGAGCAAGTCCTCGAAGAGGACGCATCCGTTGTTAACCCCATGATAAGCAGCGCTTTGCGATGCGTTCATGGGGTATGAGACGCTAAGAGAAAGGAACCTCGGAGAGGTTCCATCTGTGGCACCCCTCCTCCTTCCCCCCCAAACTAAAAATTTTTCTGACGAAAATGCAAATTTTTTCTCACTATCCCACAGTGAGTTATCCTTGATTTTAACATTCTTTAGCTATGAAATGAACCGGGGGGTGGTTCATTTCATAGTTCCAAGGGGTATTTCGTGTTGTA
>ERZ808029.159-NODE-159-length-63415-cov-29.718226_pt1 | contig 63415 bp, 56 predicted proteins | sample MGYA00380185_ERZ808029 | MGnify/ENA primary metagenome ERZ808029 (study PRJEB31490, sample SAMN06133404) | mouse gut metagenome | isolation source: M2_3 | host: mice | place: China: Chengdu | collected 2015-05 ... | reverse complement strand
TGGCCAGAAGCAAGGCACTTACTACTACCTCTATAATATGCAAAGCGATGTCATCGGAATGGTTGCAGAGGATATGAGTCCTGTGGTAACATATGAGTATGACGCATGGGGAAAACTGCTTAGCGTAAGCGGGGAGCAAAAGGATACAGTTGGAAAGCTGAATCCATTCCGGTATCGTGGGTATGTGTATGAGGAAGAGGGCGGATTGTATTATGTAACTAGCAGGTATTATGATCCGGAAGTTGGACGGTTTTTAAATATTGATAGCATGTTAGCTGGAAATGAGGATTTACTGTCTTTCAATTTGTTTACATATTGTGGTACTAATCCAGTTAACCGAATTGATCCTACTGGTCGCTCGTTTATAGCAATTGTGGGATTAACCTTGTTAATAGGTGGAGTTATTTGGGGGTGTACAGGAAGTTCTTCGGTTACTGTTTCTAAAAAGACATTTATAGATCCTTCACTACCCCCGCCACCTAGTTCTGGGTATAGACCGCCCAAAAAGAATCCTAATCCTCAAAAAGTACGTAATCCTAATGGTAGCGGTAAAGGCTGGCCAAGTCAAGATGGTGGAGTATGGATACCAGACAATAAACAACATGGTGGAGCTGGTTGGACAGAACAATTCCCTGGCGGCAAGCATAAACATCACTATCCAGATGGACATATTAGAGAAATATCGCCTGAATCCATTCAGTGGAATTCTCTTATAGGTGCAGGATTAATAATAGTCGGATTTGTCGCTAGTGCATATATTATAGTCAACGATATAACTGGTATCGGCGTGGCAGACGATTGGATGTTAGGACCAGCAGGAGGACTTATTGCTAAAGGCGGAATCTTACTTTTTAGTTAGCAGGAGGTTTTGTAATGAATTTAGAAGAATGTATAAAATATATAAGTGGATGGTACTTTTCAGATACAATTGAACTCTTGGACTTGGTTTTAGACGATGATATTGTAGATCCGCAATATTCGGCTATAACAACATTAAATCGTTTGTGGATCTGGTTACAATATAAAAAGAGGACGGACAAAAATTATAAATGTAATGATATTTCTTCTTTACTTGATAAAATAGGATACACAACAGAGGACATTGCTTTGTTTAGAAAGAAGGCGATGGAAGAACGCAAAATTTATACGGGTGACATATTAAGTATAGAGTTTTTGGAAAATTTAAATTCCAATTAACGGTCAAGAAATAACTTCAAAGAATTTTGAGGGAAGGAGTAGAATAAATAATGACCTAATTAAATTTTTATAGGGTGTATCGTTTTCTGCAATTTTTTCAGGAAGAGCAACGACAGAACTTTAACTAGGTGGTTGGCAAATCGAGTTTGGCGTAACTGGAGATGTTGGTGCTGTAGGTGATGGAGCAAACGGAAAGAAGATGCGAGGTGTATATGGGCGTTCGAAGCAAGTGATCAATGCAACCAAATCTGCCAGAAAAAAAGCAATGTATATTGCAAAGATAACCGCAATTAAAAAGAAGGTTGTAACCAGTAGTGGGCGCACTGATCTCGCAGGTTTGGTTTCTAATGTGGGTAATTTGTTTAGAAAGTTGTTTTCAAGGAGTAAAGTATAGGAGTTGATAACGTGAAAAAAGAATATAATGAATATGCCAATAAACGTAATATTCCAAATCTAGAGTTGTATACACAATTGTTGGGAATATTTTATGGCACTTTGGGATTGAATTTTTTACTGTGCTTTTTTCAATGGAAATATACTATGCAATCAGATGCAGTGTATGCTAGAGCGCTTTTAATGCTTAGTATAGCGATGTTTATAGGTACACCGATTATGATGACGGATGAAAGGCGAGTAGAGAGAGACTTGTCTGCTGTTATAACACCTGGAATAGTGCATGGTTTTTGCACAATCACATTCATAGTGTGGCTTCGCTTTAAAGTCCTACTATTGCTATACATAGTAGAAATTCTAATCGTGATATTTTTGAGTATCCGAAATTATAGAATTAATCATGGAAAATGGTTCAAGAAGTCCTGATAAGTGTGTTCGGAATCCTGTGGCTGACCCAATAAGTTACTTGACGATTGCTTTGAGTGTGAAATCTCAATAATTATAACTTCTAACAAATAAGAATATCCCGTGGAATCCAGTATTTTTAGTACAGAGTTTCTTACGGGATATTCTTGCGTTATAAGGACTTGCGCGGCAAGACTTTACAAAAATGCGAAGTCTATAGTAAGATAAGGGGCAGAAAGGGTGATTAGATGAAATTTCGGCCATGTATTGATATTCATAATGGACAGGTGAAGCAGATTGTAGGGGGAAGCTTAAAAGACCAAGGAGATGAAGCGGTGACGAATTTTGCTTCTTCTTATGACGCGGCTTTTTATGCAGATTTATATAAAAGAGATGGGTTAAAAGGCGGACATATTATTTTGCTCAATGCAAAGGATTCGGCTTATTATGAAGAGACGAAGAGACAGGCGATATCTGCACTTGAGGCATATCCTGGGGGCATGCAGATTGGCGGCGGGATTACTGCCGACAATGCAAAAGAATATCTGGATGTGGGAGCAAGCCATGTGATCGTGACTTCCTATGTATTTAAGGGAGGACAGATAAAGTGGGAGAATTTGGAAAAGCTAAGGGATGTGGTTGGAAAAGATAAGATTGTGCTGGATGTAAGCTGCAGGAAGCGTGATGGGAAATATTATATTGTGACGGACCGCTGGCAGAATTTTACCAAGGTAGAGTTGGATGATAGGATTTTAGAAGTGTTATCGCAGTACTGTGATGAGTTTCTTGTGCATGGCGTCGATGTAGAAGGCAAGGCATCGGGAGTAGAGACAGAGCTTGTAAAAATGCTTGGCCGGTTTTCAAAGATTCCGGTAACCTATGCGGGGGGAATTGGCAGCATGGAGGATTTAAGGCTGTTTGAGGAGATAAGCGGCAAAGCCGTTGACTTTACGATCGGCAGCGCGCTGGATTTGTTCGGAGGGAAGATTCCGTACGAGGATATCAAGAGATTGTAAACAAGAAAATAATAGATTATGAACACTTTATAAATTGGTTGAATAAAAACGGTGTTGATGATAAAATAAAAAACAGGGTTTACCGAGTAAAATTAGGGACAAGGAGTAAATCATGGGATTACTACAAAAAATATTTGGGACACATAGTGAGAATGAATTAAAACGTATTTATCCGATTGCGGATTATATTGAATCTTTAGAACCGAAGATGCAGGAGCTTTCTGACGAAGAATTAAGAGGAAAGACACAGGAATTTAAAGAAAGGCTGGCAAATGGAGAGACACTGGATGATATTTTGCCGGAGGCATATGCAGCAGTAAGAGAAGCATCTGTGCGTGCCATCGGACTTCGCCATTTCCGGGTTCAGTTGATCGGCGGTATCATCCTGCATCAGGGACGTATCTCTGAGATGAGAACCGGTGAAGGTAAGACGCTAGTATCTACACTTCCGGCATACTTAAATGCGTTGGAAGGAAAAGGAGTCCATATCGTTACTGTCAACGACTATCTGGCACAGCGCGACTCTGAGTGGATGGGACGAATCCATGAATTTTTGGGACTGACCGTCGGCGTCGTACTCAACAGCATGGATAATGATGAAAGAAGAAAAGCGTATAATTGTGATATTACATATATTACGAATAACGAGCTTGGTTTTGATTATTTGAGAGATAACATGGTCATCTATAAAGAACAGCTTGTACAAAGAGGACTTCATTATGCGATCATCGATGAGGTCGACTCCGTATTGATCGATGAGGCAAGAACACCGCTTATCATTTCCGGACAGAGCGGAAAGTCTACGAAGCTGTATGAGGCATGTGATATTCTTGCAAGACAGTTAGAACGCGGGGAAGCGAGCGGAGAATTCTCCAAGATGAATGCCATCATGGGTGAAGACATCGAAGAGACAGGTGATTTCATCGTCAATGAAAAGGATAAAAATGTCAGTCTGACTGCAGATGGTGTTAAGAAAGTAGAGGATTTCTTTCATATTGAGAACCTCGCAGATCCGGAGCACTTAGAGATTCAGCATAATATTATCTTAGCGCTTCGTGCACATAATCTGATGTTCCGCGACAAAGACTATGTGGTGACACCGGATGACGAGGTTATGATCGTCGATGAATTTACCGGACGTATTATGCCGGGACGCCGTTATTCAGATGGACTTCATCAGGCAATCGAAGCAAAAGAACATGTAAAAGTAAAAAGGGAAAGCAAGACACTTGCTACGATCACTTTCCAGAATTTATTTAATAAATTTGATAAAAAAGCAGGTATGACAGGTACCGCGCTTACCGAGGAGAAGGAGTTCCGTGACATATACGGAATGGACGTTATCGAGATTCCGACAAATAGACCGGTACAGAGAGTTGATTTGGATGATGCGGTATATAAGACAAAGGCAGAAAAATATGAAGCAGTTGTCAATGCGGTAGAAGAGGCACATGCAACAGGACAGCCGGTATTGGTTGGTACGATTACGATCGAGATTTCTGAGCTCCTTAGCAAAATGTTAAAGAAAAGAGGAATTCCTCATAATGTATTGAACGCAAAGTTCCATGAGATGGAGGCTGAGATTGTTGCACAGGCAGGACAGCATGGCGCGGTTACGATCGCAACGAACATGGCCGGCCGTGGTACGGATATTAAGCTTGACGATGAAGCAAGGGAAGCAGGCGGACTTAAGATCATCGGTACGGAACGTCATGAGTCAAGACGTATCGACAATCAGCTGCGTGGTCGTGCCGGACGTCAGGGAGACCCGGGTGAATCCAGATTCTATATCTCTTTGGAGGATGATTTGATGCGTCTGTTCGGCTCTGAGAGATTGATGAATATCTTTAATACACTTGGTGTGGAAGACGGTGAGCAGATTGAGCATAAGATGCTTTCCAATGCAATCGAAAAAGCACAGCAAAAGATTGAAAACAATAACTTTGGAATCCGTAAGAACCTGCTCGAATATGACCAGGTTATGAATGAACAAAGAGAGATTATCTATGAAGAACGCCGCAGAGTGCTTGACGGAGAGAGCATGCGCGATTCCGTTTATCATATGATCACGGAATACGTGGAAGATACCGTTGACAGACTGATCTCGCCGGATCTGGAGCCGGATGAGTGGAATCTTCAGGGATTAAATACCGAACTTTTAACGGTTATTTCGATGGCTCCGGTAACAGAAGAAGAGGTAAAAGATATCAGCCAGAAAGAGCTGAAGCATCTTCTGAAAGAGAGAGCAGTAAAAGCGTATGAGTTAAAAGAGACAGAGTTCCCGGAACCAGAACACGTCAGAGAGTTAGAGCGTGTGATCCTCTTAAAGACGATCGATGCCAAATGGATGGATCACATTGATGATATGGAGCAGCTTCGTCAAGGTATCGGACTGCAGGCATATGGACAGAAGGATCCGCTTGTGGAATATAAGATGTATGGATACGATATGTTCGGGGCAATGACGAACGCAATCGCACGCGATACGGTCGGAACGTTATTCCGTGTCCGCGTAGAGCAGAAGGTAGAAAGAGAGCAGGTTGCAAAAGTAACCGGAACGAATAAAGATGACACTGCAGTAAATGCGCCGAAACGCAGGGATGAGAAGAAGGTATATCCAAATGATCCTTGTCCATGTGGAAGCGGTAAGAAATATAAACAGTGCTGCGGAAGAGTATAAAGGATGAAGAAAGGTGTGACAGGAGAAGCTGACACACCTTTCCTAATCTGTATATGTATATAAAATGCGCAAACTTATGTGATTATGTGAAAGAGGTGATAGTAATGGTAGAACTGGATCAGTTCAAAAGCGTAATGAATGCATATGAGGAACCATTAAAGGAAATGAGGGGATCTCTTTGACATTCCTGTAAAGGAAGAGCGGATCGAAGAGCTGGAGAGAAAGATGCAGGAGCCTGATTTCTGGGATGACGCGGATAACTCCCAACGTATCATGAAAGAAGTAAAGGGTCTGAAAGATGTGTTGGAGACGATGCAGGGGCTGGAACAGGCGCATGAGGATATCCTGCTTCTTATTGAGATGGCATATGAAGAGAATGACGCCAGTGTCATTGAAGAATTGGAGACGGAGATTGCGGCGTTTGAGGAGAAGTTCGAGGAGACAAGAATCCGTACGCTGCTTTCCGGAGAATATGATAAGGATAATGCGATCGTGACGCTGCATGCAGGGGCTGGCGGAACCGAGTCCTGTGACTGGGCGAGTATGCTGTACCGCATGTATGTGCGCTGGGCAGAACGGAAAGGGTTTTCCGTGCAGATGCTGGATTTCCTGGATGGGGACGTGGCAGGATTGAAGGCGGTCACATTTCAGGTGAATGGAGAGAATGCATACGGTTACCTGAAAGCAGAGAAAGGGGTACACCGACTGGTGCGGATTTCTCCGTTTAATGCGGCAGGAAAAAGGCAGACGTCATTTGCGTCATGCGATGTGGTGCCGGATATTGAAGATGACATTGATATCGAGATTAATGAGGATGATTTGAAGATTGACACATACCGCGCCAGCGGCGCCGGAGGACAGCATATCAATAAGACGTCTTCGGCGGTTCGTATCACACATCTTCCAACCGGAATCGTGGTGCAATGTCAGAATGAGCGTTCCCAGCATAGCAATAAAGACAAGGCGATGCAGATGCTCAAAGCAAAACTGTATCTTTTGAAACAGCAGGAACAGGCAGATAAGGTGTCCGATATCCGCGGAGAAATCAAGGAAATCGGATTCGGAAATCAGATACGTTCTTATGTTATGCAGCCGTATACGCTTGTGAAAGACCATCGGACCAACGCAGAGAGCGGGAACGTGCAGGCAGTGTTAGATGGTGCAATTGATATTTTTATGAATGCTTATTTGAAATCATTGAGCAAAAAATAGTTGCCGTATTGCGGCAAGTGTGATAGTATTCTCTGTGTAGCGTACAAATGTATATGATACACGGACTTGGAGCGAGCGAAAAATATGGAAAAAATAAAGTATTATGTGGTGAAAAAGAAAGCTGTTCCGGAAGTCCTTTTGAAGGTAGTAGAGGTGAAGCGGCTTCTGGATACCGGAAAGGTCCAGAGTATTCAGGAGGCAGTGGAAAGCATCGGAATCAGCAGGAGTTCTTTTTACAAGTATAAGGATGACATTTTTCCATTTCACGAAGCCGAGAAGGGGCAGACCATAACCTTGGTCGTGCAGATGGATGATATGCCGGGGATACTTGCGGACATGTTGAAGATGATCTCGGAATACCGGGCAAATGTATTGACCATCCATCAAAGTATTCCGCTGAATGGAATCGCAACGTTGACACTGACGCTGGAAGTATTGTCAACGACCGGAAATATTTCGGAGATGATTGATGAGATGGAGCAGAAACCGGAGATACATTATTTAAAAATAGTAGGCAGGGAGTAGAGAGTATGGTAAACATAGCAGTATTAGGATATGGAACAGTAGGTTCAGGAGTAGTAGAGGTAATTAACACGAATGGGAAGCAGATCAATCAGCGTATCGGAGATGAATTGAACATCAAATATGTACTGGATCTTCGGGATTTTCCGGGCGATCCGGTCCAGGAAGTGATCACACATGATTTTGAAGATATCATTCAGGATGATGAAGTAGAGATCGTGGTAGAAGTCATGGGCGGTATTGAACCGGCTTATACATTTGTAAAGAGAAGTCTTCTGGCAGGGAAGAGTGTGGCAACATCGAATAAAGCGCTGGTGGCAAAACATGGTGCAGAGCTTCTTTCGATTGCAAAAGAAAAGAATATTAACTTCTTGTTTGAGGCGAGTGTAGGAGGCGGAATCCCGATCATCCGTCCGCTAAATTCTTCTATGACAGCAGATGAGATTGAAGAGATCACCGGAATTTTAAATGGTACGACAAACTATATGCTGACAAAGATGTTCTATGAAGGGGCAGATTATGATGACGTCTTAAAAGAAGCGCAGGCGAATGGTTTTGCAGAGCGTAATCCGGAAGCGGATGTAGAAGGATATGATGCCTGCCGTAAGATCGCCATCCTTTCTTCTTTGATTTCCGGGCGTCAGGTAGATTTTGAAGATATTTACACCGAAGGGATCACAAAGATCACGGCGGAAGACATGAAATATGCGAAGGCGATGGGGATGACGATCAAACTGCTTGCGTCCAGCAAAAGAGAAGATCAGAGAATGTATGCATTGGTTGCGCCATTTCTTCTGAAACCGGAGCATCCACTTTATAGCGTCAATGGTGTATTTAATGCAATCTTCGTCCACGGAAATGTATTAGGAGATGCAATGTTCTATGGAAGCGGCGCCGGAAAACTGCCTACCGCCAGTGCGGTCGTGGCGGATGTTGTAGATGCAGCGAAGCATCTGAACCGCAACATTATGACGATGTGGGCGAGCGATAAACTTGAGATTGAAGATAAGGCAGATGCCGTGAGAAGATTTTTTGTGCGCATGAGCGGAGACGAGAACGAGATGCTGCCAAAGGTAGAAAAAGCATTTGGAAAAGTAGAGCTTATCAAAGTGGAAGGCCTGGAAAATGAATTTGGTTTCCTTACAGGCGAGATGATGGAAGGCGCATACGATATCTGTGCGAGACGATTTGAAAACAGTATTCTTCATATGATACGTGTGGAGGGATAAAGATGAAATACATTGTAATGCTTGCGGACGGAATGGCTGGAAGACCGTTAGAGGAGCTGGGAGGCCGGACGACGATGGAAGCGGCTGTAACGCCGGTAATGGACAGGCTTGCTAAGGTATCGGAGATCGGTATGGTATCCATGGTGCCGCAAGGAATGGCGCCGGGAAGCGATACGGCGAATCTGTCCGTGCTTGGATATGATCCGAAGGTTTATTATTCCGGAAGATCGCCTTTGGAGGCGCTTAGTATCGGAGTGGATATGAAAGATACGGATGTATCGTTTCGATGTAATCTGGTAACACTTTCACAAGAGGAGCCTTACGAAGAGAAAACAATGATCGACCACAGTTCGGATGAGATCAGTACGCAAGAGGCGGCAGTTCTTTTGGAAGCATTAAAGGAAGGGCTTACAAGAGAAGGATATGATTTTTATCAGGGAATTAGTTACCGGCATCTTCTTGTATGGTCCAAGGGTGAGGTTGTGGAGCTTACTCCTCCGCATGATATTTTGACGAAGAAAATCGGTGAATATCTTCCGGAAGATGAAGTCTTGCGTGATATGATGGTGAAAAGTTATGAAATTCTTGAAGATCATCCGATCAATATTGCGCGGAAAGAAAAGGGACTTCGTCCTGCAAACTCTGCATGGTTCTGGGGAGCGGGAACAAGACCTGCTCTGACTGATTTTGAAGAAAAGACAGGAAAACGCGGTGCTATGATTTCTGCGGTGGATTTGCTCAAAGGAATCGCAGTAGGCGCCGGCATGAAAAATATATCGGTAGAAGGTGCAAATGGCGGACTTCATACCAATTATGAAGGGAAAGCCAAGGCTGCGGTAAGCGTGCTTCTGGATGAGGGATATGATTTTGTCTATATTCATGTGGAGGCTCCGGATGAGATGGGGCATCAGGGAAGTGCGGCAGATAAGGTAAAAGCAATCGAAAATATCGACGAAAAAATATTGTCTTTCGTTACAAACGCATTTGAGAAGGCGGGCGAAGATTATCGTATGTTGATCCTGCCGGATCATCCTACACCGGTTGAGGCGCGGACACATACCCAAGAACCGGTACCATATCTTCTGTATGACAGCACGAAGGCGCAAAACGGCATGGAAAAGTATCAGGAGAATACGGCGGACAAAAGCGGGATTCTATGGAACGATGGATATCGGCTCATTGATCATTTGTTTGAATGTTAGGAGGTACTTTCTAAGGAGGTTGTCAAAATGGAAAAAATCTCAATCAGCGGTGTGACGGCTGATAAGAACATAGCGTGTATTTCTGTAATTGGAATTGAGGATAAGCCGGGGGCTGCGTTCAGGATATTCAGTATGTTGGCAAGACACAATATCAATATTGATATTATTCTGCAGTCGGTAGGCCGGGAAGGAACAAAAGATATTTCATTTACCATAGCACAGGATGATGTGAGTAAAGCATTGAAACTTCTGGAAGAGAGGAAAGAGAATCTGACAATCAAAGAGATGAAACATAAGGAGGATGTGGCAAAGATATCAATTGTAGGCGCAGGGATGATGACCAATCCGGGAATCGCGGCGAAGATGTTTGAGTCGTTTTATAATTCCGGAATCAATATCAATATGATATCTACATCTGAAATACGGATCACGGTGTTCATTGATGAGAAAGATACCGATAAAGCGCTGCTTGCGGTACATGATGGATTCGGATTGGCAGAATAATGATATATGAGGAACACTTGGGCTGGCGATTCTTGCCAGCCCTTAATTTTATCCCAATGTCCGGCTCAGCGTGCTGTTATGGTAGTCGGTGCAGAAGGTCACGTCTTCTCCGAACCATTCCGGCGGTGTAAAGCGATTGGCTTCTTCTTCTGTCTTAAATTCCACCTCGGCAAGTTTGAGAGGAGCCAAAGGACCCTCGAAGATATCCAGTTCAATCGTAAGCCTTTCCGTGAGCGGAATGAGATATCTTCTTTTCGATATCAGAATACCGTCGATTTTTTTTCGCAGGTGTTCGTAAGAATCCCTGGTCAGGGGAAGGTTGTATTCCTCCCGCACCATCAATCCTTTTGATTTGTAAGTCAGGATATAGTTGTCATCGTCTTTGCGGATGCGTACGACCGGGGCGGTGGAGAGATATCCTTGCTCTAAATGATGCATTTCGTAAGCAGCTAAAGAGAAAGGAATTTGATCAATTAAATATTTGCGTTCGATTTCCATGTGAGTAACTCCTTTTAAAGTTTGGTTATGCATTTATGATACATGGGAATGGATAAGAAGTAAACAAGGCGAGAGACAATTTATTTGCAATTTATCGAAGGCTTTGTTAGAATGCAAATGAAATCATATAAGACAAACGTATTGTAATTAGGAAGAATAGGAGGAACTTGACGTGAAAAAAGTATGTGTATTTTTAGCAGATGGTTTTGAGACGATCGAAGGGCTTACTACAGTAGATGTACTTCGAAGAGCAGGCGTAGAAGTGGACACCGTGTCCATTCAGGAGACCAAGACGGTGACAACTTCACATGGAATTTCACTGCAGGCGGATAAGCTGTTCGATGAAGTGGATTATACGGAAAAAGACATGATCGTGCTCCCGGGCGGAAGTGTAGGAACGGAGAATCTGGATGCACATGAAGGTGTAAAAGAGGTGGTCAGGCAGTTTATAAAAGCAAGTAAATATGTGGCGGCGATTTGTGCGGCGCCAAGCATTCTTGGCAAAATGGGATATCTGGAAGGAAAGAAGGCGGTGGCACATCCAAGTATGACGCAGTTTTTATATGGCGCAAAGGTACAGGACGACCCGGCGGTAAGAGACGGATATATTATAACAGGACAGGCAATGGCGGCATCTTTGGAATTCGCATTGCTGATTCTTGAGAGCATGGAAGGAAAGGCAGCAGTGGATAAGGTCTGTGAAGGAATCGTCCGTTAGAAAGAAGGGGACAGGAACGTATGCAGAAAAAAACGAAACGAAGCATTGCGGCAGTGATCTTGATTGTTGCAGTGATTGGAATTGCTTTTGCGGTATGGCCGAAAGACTTTGATGCGAAAGCATATGTACAGGCGGTATTGGATCTTACATTTCAGGAGGATGTTGTACAGGCATCCGCGGTGATAGAAGGAACGTCCAGAGTAGAATTGCGGGAACAGTATAAGAATACAATCGCACAATTTGTGACAGACCATATTACGGGCGGAACAGACATCAGCGTCGGCAGAAGTGAGGAATTTGAAAAATTAACTGCCGATATTTTCAGGATCATGCGTTACGATGTTCGGGAGGCTAAGAAGATCCATAAAGATAAATATGAAGTAGAGGTAAAGATTCATCCGGCAGATGTCTTTGAAAAATTTGTGGAAGGCGTAAAGCAGGATTCTGAGGAATTACTGAAAAAGGCGGAGGCGGGAGAATATGCAGGAACGGAAGCAGAAATCAACGAGCAGATGCAGTATGAGTTTGTCTTGCATGCATATCATCTCCTGGAAAGTGCATATGAAGACATTTCATATAAGGAAGAAGAAGCGGTTATTCTGTCTGTAGAGCGGGGGGAAGACAAGACTTTTGAAATCAACGAGGAAGAATTCCGGGAATTTCTTATAAAAATTGTGGGATTAGGTGAAATTGAAGACTAGCAATTTTTTAAAGAATATGATATACTACAACAATGACTGTGATTATATAGGAGTCGAGAGTTTTCATAATTTCTTTGTATATAGACGGGAAAAATATTTTAAGGAGGAAACGATAAATGAGTTTACAAGTGGAAAACATGGAGAAGAACATGGCAAAACTTACAATCGAAGTTTCTGCCGAAGAGTTGGAAAAAGCACTTCAGAGTGCATATCAGAAGCAAAAAGGAAAAATCACGATGCCAGGTTTCCGTAAAGGAAAAGTACCGCGTCAGATGATCGAGAAAATGTATGGAGTAGAGGTTTTCTACGAAGATGCAGCAAATGCATTGATTTCGAAGAATTATGCGAAAGCATATGACGAATGCGGTCTGGATATCGTATCTCAGCCAAGTATTGATGTTGTGCAGATTGAAAAAGGAAAGCCATTCATTTTCACAGCAGAAGTAGCGGTGAAACCGGAAGTAACACTTGGCGAATACAAAGGACTTGAAGTAGAGAAGTTCTCTAACAGAGTAACTCAGAAAGAGATCGAAGAAGAACTTGTAAAAGAGCAGGAGAAGAGCGCAAGAGAAGTTGTCGTAGAAGGACGTCCGGTACAGGATAAAGATGAGGTCGTATTAGACTTTGAAGGTTTTGTAGACGGTGTTGCATTCGAAGGCGGCAAGGGTGAAAACTATCCGTTAGTAATCGGTTCCGGTTCTTTCATTCCGGGATTTGAAGAACAGCTGATCGGTGTGGAAGCAGAGACAGAAACAGAAGTGAAAGTGACCTTCCCGGAAGAGTATCATGCAGCAGAGCTTGCAGGAAAAGAAGCAGTGTTCAAATGTACCGTACATGAGATCAAAGCAAAAGAACTTCCGGCGTTAGACGATGAATTCGCGGCAGAAGTATCTGAATTTGATACGTTAGAAGAATACAAGGCAGATATTAAAGCAAAGATCAAAGAGAGAAAGATTGCAGACGGAAAGAGAGCACAGGAAGATCAGGCAGTAGAAAAAGCGATTGCCAATGCTTCTATGGAGATTCCGGATGCGATGATCAATACACAGACAAGACAGATGATGGATGAATTTGCTCAGAGAATTCAGGCCCAGGGAATCACAATGGAACAGTATACACAGTTTACGGGTATGACAGCTGAGAAGATGATGGAAGAATTCAAGCCTCAGGCTGTAAAACGTATTGAGACAAGATTAGTATTGGAAGCGATTGCAAAAGCGGAAAATATCGAAATCAGTGATGAAAAACTGGATGAAGAGATTGCAAAAATGGCAGAAGCATACCAGATGGAAGCTGATAAGTTAAAATCTTTCATGGGTGAAAATGAGAAAAAACAGATGAAAGACGATATGGCAGTTCAAGAAGCAATAACATTTATCGTAGAGGCAGCAGTAGAAAAATAGTCTGCCGGAAGGTCAGGAGGTAAATATGAGTTTAGTACCTTACGTCATTGAACAGACAAGCCGCGGAGAGCGTTCTTATGATATTTTTTCAAGATTGTTAAAAGACCGTATTATTTTTCTTGGGGAAGAAGTGTCAGATGTATCTGCTAATTTAATTGTATCCCAGCTTTTGTTCTTAGAAGCAGAAGATCCGGAAAAAGATATTCAGTTTTATATCAACAGCCCGGGAGGTTCCGTAACTGCGGGAATGGCAATCTATGATACCATGCAGTACATCAAGTGCGATGTATCTACGATCTGTATGGGTATGGCGGCAAGCATGGGAGCATTCTTGCTGGCAGGCGGTACAAAAGGAAAACGTTTTGCGCTGCCCAATGCAGAGATTATGATCCATCAGCCATCAGGCGGTGCACAGGGACAGGCGACAGAGATTCAGATTGCAGCAGAACATATTTTAAAGACACGTCAGAAATTAAATCAGATTCTTTCTGAAAATACAGGACAGAGTTTGGATGTGATCCGTATGGATACGGAGAGAGATAACTTTATGTCTGCACAGGAAGCAAAGGACTATGGTCTGATCGATGAAGTGATTGCGGACCGCAAAAAGTAAATGACAAGAGGGGTTGTCCAAAGGGCATCCCCTTTCCGTGTAAAAAAGAGGTGAGTATATGGCAGGAAAAAATGAAGTGGTGAGATGTTCTTTTTGTAACAAAACGCAGGCACAGGTACGTAAATTGATCGCGGGACCAAATGGGGTCTATATCTGCGATGAATGTATAGAAGTGTGTTCTGAGATCATAGAAGAAGAGTTTGAAGAATACGAAAGACAGTCAGACAGCCTTGCAGATATTAATCTGTACAAGCCGGAAGAGATTAAGCAGTTTCTGGACGATTATGTGATTGGTCAGGAAGAAGCAAAAAAAGTCCTGTCTGTAGCAGTATATAATCATTACAAACGAATTTTAGCCGAAAAGAATCTGGGTGTAGAGCTGCAGAAAAGCAATATTCTGATGCTTGGTCCTACGGGAAGCGGAAAGACGATGCTTGCCCAGACGCTTGCAAAGATTCTGAACGTGCCATTTGCAATCGCAGATGCAACCGCGCTTACAGAAGCAGGATATGTTGGAGAAGATGTGGAAAATATTCTTCTTAAAATCATCCAGGCGGCAGATGGCGATGTGGAACGCGCAGAGTATGGCATTATTTATATAGATGAGATTGATAAGATCACAAGAAAATCAGAGAATCCTTCCATTACCCGAGATGTATCAGGGGAAGGTGTGCAGCAGGCGCTTTTGAAAATCATAGAGGGAACCGTTGCGTCTGTTCCTCCGCAGGGAGGGAGAAAGCATCCGCATCAGGAACTGATCCAGATTGATACCAATAATATTTTGTTTATCTGCGGCGGAGCATTTGAAGGAATCGAAAAGATGGTAGAGCGCAGGATCGATCGTAAATCGATTGGATTTAATGCGGAAATCGGAAACAAACAGGAAGAGGATATCGATGCTTTATATCAGCAGGTACTTCCGCAGGATTTGGTAAAATTCGGTTTGATTCCGGAGTTGGTAGGCCGTGTTCCGGTAACAGTAGCATTGCATCTGCTGGATAGAGATACGTTGATGCGTATATTGACAGAGCCTAAAAATGCGATCGTAAAACAGTATGAAAAGCTTATGGAGTTGGATGATGTGGAGCTTGGCTTTGATTATGATGCGTTGGAAGCGATAGCGGATCTGGCGATTCGAAGAAAAACGGGAGCCAGAGGACTTCGTGCCATTATTGAGAATATCATGATGGATACGATGTATCATGCACCATCTGATCCGACAATCCGTTCATGCAGAATTACAAAGGAAGTTGTGACGAATGGCGCCGCACCAATATATGGAAGAGAAGACTATTCAGAAAGTGCATAATAGGAAGAAAAGTGGGACGGACACAAAAGGAATCAGTGTGTCTGTCCTTTTACTAATATAGAGAAAGATAGACTTGAAGATACGAGGGGTTAAAAGACATGAGTGAAAAGATGAGTTGTTTGCCGATGGTACCTCTTCGCGGAATGACGATTATGCCGGAGATGGTGGTACATTTTGATGTTAGCAGACCACGTTCCATAGAAGCAGTACAAGAGGCAATGCAGGAAGAGCAGGAGATATTTCTCGTGACGCAAAAGTCCGTGGAGATAGAAGATCCCGGAATGGAAGATGTATATGAGATAGGAATTGTTGCCAGAATCAATCAGATCATAAAATTACCGAAGCATATTTCCCGTGTACTGGTGACAGGAGGGAAACGGGCAAGACTGAAAAAAGTGATACAGAAAGATCCTTATATGGAGGCAGAGATAGAGATTCTGGAAGAGGAAGAATTAACGATTCAAGAGGAGCTTACCTTGGAGGCGATGATACGAAATCTGAAGGAAGTGTATATGGAATATTCCATGAAGATGCCGAAAATCAGTAAGGAAACACTTAGCCACATTACAGAAATTACGGATCTGGTGAAGCTGATCAATGAGATAGCGGCGAATATTCCGATGCATTATAAAGAGCTGCAGGAGATTCTTGATGCGACGGATATCAATGAGCGTTATGAGACCTTGGTATATAAGCTGGCAAATGAGATCCAGGTCTTGAATCTGAAAGAGGAAATCCAGAAAAAAGTAAGGGCAAGAGTTGAGCAAAGCCAGCGTGAATATATACTGCGGGAGCAATTAAAACTGATCCGGGAGGAATTAGGAGACGAGACAACGATAAGCGATGCCGAGGAATTTGAAAAGCAGGCCAAAGAACTTCAGGCTTCGGATGAAGTGAAAGAAAAACTGAAAAAAGAGATCGGCAGATTTAAAAATACGATGAACAGTCCTTCTGAAAGCGGTGTGCTTCGCACATATATCGAAACAATGTTAGAGATGCCTTGGGATAAGATGCAAAAGGAACATCAGGATATTGTTCTTGCAAAGAAGATTCTGGAAGAAGATCATTATGGGCTTTTTGAGGTGAAGGAACGTATCCTGGAATTTCTGGCAGTGCGTGCCATGGCTCCAAAAGGAAACACTCCGATACTGTGTCTGGTAGGACCGCCGGGAACCGGGAAAACGTCGATTGCCAGATCGCTTGCCCGCGCGTTAGAGAAGCCATATGTGCGGATTTCTCTTGGAGGGGTGAGAGATGAAGCAGAGATCCGAGGCCATCGCAAAACGTATGTAGGCGCGATGCCGGGGCGTATAGCAAATGCTCTTCGCCAAGCAGGCGTGAAGAATCCGGTCATGCTTTTGGATGAAATCGATAAAGTAAGTACGGATTATAAAGGGGATACTTTCTCTGCACTCTTAGAAGTTCTTGACAGTGAGCAAAATGTAAGGTTCCGGGATCATTATCTGGAAGTACCGATGGATTTGTCAGAGGTGGTATTCATTACAACTGCCAATACGCTGCAGACGATACCAAGACCGCTTCTGGACCGTATGGAAGTGATTGAGATCAACAGTTATACAGAAAATGAGAAGCTTCATATTGCGCAGCAGCATCTGATTCCAAAGCAGATTGAAAAGCATGGTCTTACAAAAAAAGTACTGACGATCAGTAAAGGTGCGGTCTGGAGAATTGCAAGGAATTATACAAAAGAAGCAGGCGTACGTCAGATGGAGCGAAAAATCGAAGAGATATGCAGAAAAGCGGCCAGAGCTTTGCTTGAGACGGACAAAGAGAAATTCAATGTGACAGAAAAGAATCTCAAAAAATATCTCGGAAAAGAAAAATTCAGTTATCAGATGGTAAATGAAGCGGATGATATTGGTATTGTAAGGGGACTGGCATGGACCAGCGTCGGCGGCGACACATTGCAGATTGAAGTGAATGTCATGCCTGGAAAGGGCGAGATGATCCTGACCGGACAGATGGGAGATGTGATGAAGGAATCAGCGCAGACAGGTATCAGTTATATTCGCTCTATTAGCGGAGAATATGGTATTCCAGAAGATTATTTTGAAAAGCATGATATCCATATTCATATTCCGGAAGGCGCGGTTCCAAAAGACGGACCTTCGGCGGGAATCACGATGGCAACGGCGATGCTGTCGGCAGCAACAGGGAAAAAAGTACATGCGGATTTGGCCATGACAGGTGAGATCACACTTCGGGGAAGGGTGCTTCCGATCGGAGGATTAAAGGAAAAACTGCTGGCAGCAAAGAATGCAGGAATTCGCAGGGTACTTGTACCAAGAGAGAACATCAATGATGTACAAGAGATATCAGACGAGATTAAAAAAGGACTGGAAATCATACCGGTAACTCAGATGAAAGAAGTATTAGAAGAGGCTCTGGTATAGGTTTGGACGAAAAGGAGAAGACTATGGTTATACGTAATATTGACCTTGAGACGGTGTGCGGAATCACAAGTAAACTACCTGAGAATACGTTGCCGGAGGTTGCGTTTGCAGGAAAATCTAATGTAGGGAAATCTTCCCTGATTAACGCGTTGATGAATCGAAAATCTTATGCCCGCATTTCGGCAACGCCGGGGAAGACGCAGACCATCAATTTTTATAATATCAATCAGGAATTATATCTTGTGGATTTGCCGGGCTATGGGTATGCAAAAGTATCCGAAAAAGAAAAGATGGAATGGGGAAAGCTGATCGAGCGTTATCTTCATGGTTCCTCGCAGTTAAAAATCGTGTTTCTTTTGATCGATATCCGCCATGCCCCGTCTGCAAATGATAAGATGATGTATAGCTGGATCATCGACCAGGGATTTTATCCGGTCATCATTGCTACGAAGCTGGATAAGATCAAACGAAGCCAGAAGGATAAACAGTTAAAAATCTTAAGGGAAGGTCTGGAGTTGGTAAAAGGAACGAAGATCATTGCATTTTCTGCAGAGACAAAGCAGGGAAGAGATGAGATATGGGAATTTATAGAACAGACTTGTATGGAGCAAACTAGTATCGAATAAACTTGTACAGAGCAGACCGTATAGAATAGTTAGAGGTGGAAGAGAATGCAGGATACGCGTCCATATTGGAAAATAGCAGTGAGCCTGTTATTCAGCCTGACGGCAACAATTCTTTTTGTGTATGTGGGTTGGAAACTGGCGTTGTATTTTATGCCGTTTGTAATCGGATGGGTGATATCGGTAATCGGGTCGCCGATTGCAAAATGGCTGGAAAAGAGATTGAAGATTAAAAAGAAACTCGGTTCGGCATTGATCATCATATTGGTGTTGGCGGCAATCGTAGGCACATTATATGTGGGAATCGGCAAACTCATAGAAGAAATCGGTAATTTTATCAGAAGTTTTCCGGAAATGTATCAGGAATTGGAATCAGGGATAGACCAGATTGGCAATACACTGACGGGAATATTAAGACTTCTCCCGGCAGGCGTAAGACAGGCAGGGAATGTTTTAATTGTGAATTTTGATGAGTATATGGGAGAATTTATCAACCGTATCAGCGAACCTACCATGAGTGTTGCAGGAGGCGTGGTAAAACAGATTCCGGCAATCCTGGTCGGATTCATCGTAGCCGTGATGTCAGCTTATTTTTTTATCGCCGACCGGGAAGAAGTCCTTGCATGGTGTGACAGGGTAGCGCCGGAGGCGATCAAAGACAGGATGAAACTTGTGAACCATAATTTCAGGTATGCAGTAGGAGGCTACGTGAAAGCGCAGCTGAAAATCATGGTAGTGGTGGCGGTAATTTTGCTGATCGGCTTGAATGTGATTGGAGTAAAATATGCCGTGCTGCTTTCGATTTTAATTTCTTTTGTAGATATGATTCCGTTCCTGGGAACGGGAACGATCATGATACCGTGGTTCTTGTATAAGTTTCTGATAGGAAGTTATGAAATCGCAGTCGGACTCGTAGTCTTGTATGTAATTACGCAGGTTACCAGACAGCTGATTCAGCCAAAGCTGGTGGGCGACAGTATGGGACTCAATCCATTATTGACATTGTTTTTGCTGTATTGGGGATATAAACTTGGAAGCGTGATCGGACTTTTAGTATCAGTGCCGATTGGAATGATCGTTATCAATATGTATAAAGCAGGCGCATTTGACTATCTTTTGGATGATGTTAAAATTTTGATGGAAGGGGTCTTAAGCCTTCGTAAAAGGGATGAGGAGAAAGGAAAAATAGCCAAAAAGTAAGATGTATATTTAGAAGTTTCGACGAAAAACGGAATATCTGTATCAAAAAGATGCAAAATCGGGCGAAAAGTGTATAATTATACACGGTACGCGCATATGCAATATCAAAAGAAAGGAAGAGGAAAATGAAAAGAATGAAAAGAGTGTTAGCGGCTTCGTTGGCATTTTTCATGGTTGTTTCATTGCTGCCTGTAAGCTCCGTTCAGGCAAGTAATGAAAGACTGCTGAATTTAGCTTTAAATAAGCCCGCTACAGAATCAAGTGTCTATCCTGGTACGCAACGTACTGCACAAAAAGCAGTTGATGGTATCGGCAATGAAGACACTGAATCAAGATGGTCCACAAAGAGACTTGGGACCGGGACACCGGCAGAGCAATATGATCCGAATATGGAACAATGGATGATGGTAGATATGGGAGAAGAATATACTGTCAACCAGGTGAATATTGACTGGGAAGGTGCATTTGCAAAGAAGTATGTTATTCAAGGCTCTTTAGACGGAGAGACATTTGAAAACGTAGTTGAAACAGGAGTAACAAGCGCTGGAATGAAAGAACATACAGGACTGGAATTTAATGCCCGCTATGTTCGTATTTTATGCCAGGAACCGAAAAATGCAAGCTGGGGATATTCGATCTATGAGTTAGAAGTATATTCTGATGATGTGATTGATGAAACATACGAGGTTACCGCAGCAGAGATTATTGCAGAAGTAGAAAATGTCGCTCCGGTATTAGCAGAAGACGGACAATCCCTCGTATTGCCGGAAGTTCCGGAAGGTTATGAGATCAGCCTGTACGGTACCGACAATGCCCAGGTGGTAAGCAAAGACAATGTTGTATATCAGCCAATCGTGGACATGCCGGTGAAGGTAATGTACCAGGTAGTAAATACTGAGGATGCAGAAGATAAGGCGGCGTCTTCCGCAGATGCACCGACAATTATTATTCCGGGCAAATATGAGATCGACGGTGATAATGAGAAACCAAATGTTGTGCCGGGCTTAAGAGAATGGGATGGAGCTGAAGGCACATTTGAACTGACAGAAGAATCACGCATTGTCTACACAGAGGAAAGTCAGAAAGCAGCAGCGCAGATACTTAAGACATATATAAAAGATATGTTAGAGATGGATACTCCGGTAGTATCAGGTGAAGCAAATGCAGGAGATATTGCGTTTGAAACAGCTTATACAACGGAAGAACTTGGCAGCGAAGGCTACTATATGAACATCGATGATGTAGTGACGATTTCTGCTCCGGCAGATACAAAAAGCGGATGGCTTTACGGAGCGGCATCCATCACACAGATTTTATATCAGAGTGATGATTTTACAGCGCCGAAAGGTCTGACAAGAGATTATCCGCAGTACGAAGTACGTGCCGGAATGATTGACGTAGGAAGAATGTATATTCCATTGGAATACTTAGAAGAAATGACAATTTACATGTCATTCTATAAAATGAATGAGGCGCATATCCATATTAACGATTACTGGGGACAGTCCGGATACAGCGCATTCCGTCTGGAAAGTGAAGTATTCCCGTCCATTACAGCAAAAGACGGATATTATACAAAAGCGGAATACAAACAATACCAGGAAGATATGAAGGCATATGGCGTTGATGTTATCACAGAGATCGACGCACCGTACCACGCAGATGCATTCAAAGATGTTGAGGGAGTAGTAATGTGGAAAGCAGGCTACCTTGATATCAGAACAGAAGATGCATACAATGCTAACAGAGAGTTTATGGAGCAACTCATTGATGAATATTTAGACGGCGAGGATCCGGTTATCCAGAGCAAGAATTTCCATATCGGAACAGATGAGTATGATAAAACATATGGAGAGCAGATGCGTAAATGGACAGATCATTTTGCAAAATATGTAAATGCAAAGGGTTACCAGAGCCGTGCATGGGCATCTTTAGGAAAGAACGGTTTTAAGGGTACCACACCTGTAACAAATGAAATCGTTATGAACTTATGGGCTCCTTATTGGGCAGATGTGCATGAAACTTATAATGCAGGATATGATGTTATCAATACATATGGCGGATGGTTATACATCGTACCGGCTGCAAATGCAGGGTACCCAGATCGTTATGATACAAAACGTTTGTATGAGAAGTTTGAGGTAAATGACTTCAAATCAGGAAGAAATCCATCCGGGGAAGCGATCATGCCGGTTGCGCATCCTCAGACAAAAGGTGCATCTTTCGCATTGTGGAATGATATGACATCTTTTAGAACAGGATTTTCATGGTTTGATATTTATGACCGTATCAAAGATGCAGTTTCTCTTGTATCTGAGAAGACATGGTACGGAGAAGATGACAACGGTCAGACATACGAAGAATTCAGAGAGAGAATTGACGCTTTGCAGAACAAAGTACCGAATGCCAATCCAGGACGTTTCGTAGAGTCTGATACGGATGTGATCGCAGACTATGAATTCAATGAAGATGGAACGGCTGTTATTGATGGAACGACAAATGGTTACGATGCAGTATTAACAGGTGCCGAGGCAAAAGATGGAGCAGTTGCTTTTGATGGAAATGGCTATTTGTCACTTCCAATGAATAGTATCGGTTATCCATATACCGTACTTATGAATGCGACCATTGACGGGTTGGCAGAAGAGGCAACATTGTTCGCAGGAGCAGATGGAACGTTCTATGTAAACAAACTCGGAAAATTAAGTTATGCGCGTGATCAGTATGAATTTACATTTAATTACACACCGAAAACAGGAGAAGAGATGGCGATTGCATTGACATGTGATGCAAAGAACCTGACTTTATATGTGAACGGAAAAATGATTGGCACAGGTAAGCTGACCAATGAAACAATTGCCGGAAAGACACAGCAAAGTTCTACATTTATCTTACCGGTAGAGAGAGTATTTGAACATACCAAAGGTACATTGAAAGAGATGTCCATCTACAACCGTGTCTTAAGTGCAGAAGAAATCTATAAGGAACTTGGAATTGCCCGTGAGAATCTCGCATTGAATAAAGAAGTAAGTGTATCCGGATTAGAAGTAAATGACGGAAGATTTACAGCGGATAAGGCAGTCGATGGTATCGTGACAAAAGAATCAAGAGTATCTTTTGCGAAGGATCAGGACGAGCAGTGGCTGCTGGTTGATTTAGGAGATGTTAATACCATCAGTGAGGTTGTTATTAATTACGAATCTGCAGTAGGAAAATATGAGATTCAGGTATCCGAAGACGGAGAAAATTTTGAGACAGTATATGTGAAAAATGAGGCAACTACAAATGGTCCGGAAGTGATTGAGACAATTACGATCGATCCTGTAGATGCACGTTATGTCAAATACGTACAGAAAGAAAGATGGAAACATTCTGGAAATGGAAAGTGGTACAGCGGAAGCATTTATGAGTTTGAAGTATATGCGCCAATCGTTACAGTACCAAAACCATCTAAGAATGCATTGGTTGCAAAAGGACCAAACAGCAGTGGTTCCCTGTCTGCATCCAGACAAATCGGACCAAGTACGACAAACTATGTAGACGTAGAATTTGATATGTATACTTCTATAGAACCGACACAGACCAATACGGCAGTCGGACTTGGAAGTACAGATTCCAATTACACTGCATATGGTCAGGTGCCGGTTATCGTTCGTATGTTTAGTGACGGATGCTTTGGCGCTTACAATGGTAAGACAGGCGGTTATGTACAGAGTAAGGTTGCATTTACACAAAATGAGAAATATCATGTTCGCGTAAATGTAAATCTGGAAGACAAGACTTATAGCGCTTACGCTACAGGACCGGATGGAGTAGAACAATGTTTTGCTAAAAACTACGGATACCGTGCAGCGGCTCCGAGTGAAATCGGAAAAATCTATTTGTTCAATAATGAAAGACCGGAAGGAAGTTACTGGCTGGAAAGAATCAGCGTCAAGGAAGCAGATGTAGATACTTCTGTTGTATATGACAGAATTGCTGAATTAGAAGAGTTCCTGACAGCATCTATCAATACAGAAGCTAAGATGGACGCATTACAGGCAGCGTTGGCTGAAGTAAGAGCGAAAGCAGACGATTACACATTAAGAGAAGAAAACCTTGCAGCACTGGATACGGCTTACGAAGCATTCATGGCGAAAGAAGAAGGCAAAGTCAGAATCGGAAGCTTCAACATTGCGGCAAATAAAAAACCGGATGTTGACAAGATGCGTGAACAGCTGGAAAAATACGATGTAGACATCGCAGGTATCCAGGAAGTAGACAAGAACACGCAAAGAAATCCATATGATATGTTAGCTGCTTTCCAGGGAGATGTATATCAGAACATTTTCTATAGTAGAGCAATCGATTTCCAGGGCGGACAGTATGGTATCGGTACAGTATCAAAAGCAGAGCTTAGGGACGGAACCACTACGATGCTGGAAAGCGCCGGAAATGAACAGCGTGTATTCCAGAGAAATGTCGTGGAATTAGGCGGATGTGAAGTGGCATTCTACAATACGCATTTATCATATGAAAGTATGGAACTTCGTCATGAGCAGATGAATACCGTAAAAGCAGCTATGGATGCAGATCCGGTAGAATACAAGATTATCGTGGGTGATTTCAATGCCGATCAGTATCACGAAGAATTCGAGGAAATCTTCGGAGCAGATTATAACATCGCAAACGGTATGAATGGAATCTTCCAGGATACTTTCAATGGCGTGGATGACACGATGGAAGTAAATTGTGTAGATAATATTATTACATCAAAGAATATCGAAATCGAAGTGGTTCAGATGGTTGCCAACAAATTATCTGATCACAATATGTTCTTTGCTGATGTGACATTCAAGACAGAACCGGTAAAAACGGACAAAGAAGATCTTAAAGCACTTATCGCATATGCGAAGGAAGCACAGGAAGCAGATAACTACGAATATCTTGTGCCTACAGTAAAAGCGTTGTTTGAAGAGGCATTGGCAGAGGCAGAAGCAGTTGATGCAGATATCTATGCTGATCAGGAAACAGTCGACGCAGCATATGAATTACTTCTTAGCAGAGTACACCTTCTGGATTTTACAGGTAATCCGGGAAGATTAGAAGTCTTGGTAGACCTTGCAGGCAAAGAAGTAGAAGCGGAATATACAAAAGAAAGCTGGGCTCCATTTGCAGCAGCTTTGGCTGAAGCAAACAAATTGCTGGAAGATGCAGATGCTTTGCAGGCAGAACTGGATGCAGCATATACGGCACTGGATACAGCAATGAAAGCATTGGAAAAGATTCCGGTAGATAAGACGAAACTTGCTAAATTGGTACAAGAAGCAAATGCATATGAAGCGAACATCAGCAATTATGTAGAATCTACAACTCAGGAATTCTTAGCGGCACTCGTAGATGCAAGAGCAGTGCTTGACAATGATAAAGCAATCCAGGCAGAAGTAGAATCTGCATATAAAGCACTCTTAAAGGGAATCTTTGGATTAAGAGAAGTACCGAACAAAGATAAGTTAAAAGAGTTGCTTGGTCAGGTGGAAGCTATGGACTTAAGCGCATACAGCGCCAAGACAGCAAAAGCAGTGAGAGCAGCATATGCAGAAGCAGTTGCTGTAGCAGCAGATAAGAATGCAGATCAGGCGGAAGTAGATGCAGCAGCAGCGGCATTGGAAGAAGCAATCGCAGCAGCGAAGGCAGAAGAGAAAGGCAGCCAGAGCGGCAGTGTATCTGATAATGTATCCGGTGAAAAAACATCAGGATCAGACCATAAAGTAGTTTCTGACAATGGAAGCAAGACAAATACAACAAGCAAGAGCGCAAGCAACACAGCAGCAAAAACCGGCGATGATGCAAACGCAGCAATCCCGGCAGCAGCAGGACTTGCAGCAATTTTAGCAGTATTACTTGCATGGAAGAAGAGAGCATAAGTTAGGTGAAAGGGTTGTGACCTTAATTGGTCACAACCTCTTTTTAGTGGACGGGAGAACATGTAAGTTATGTTTGCGAAAATAATAAAAAAGGGATATAGTATAAGCAACTTAAATTTCCAAGAGGTTTTTCCGAGGGACAAAAATTAACGCCGCAAGAAAACATTTTGAGAGAATTATCGGAAGAATTAGGTCTAGCAAAAGAGGAGTGTACGGTGACTTTTCTTGGAGATATACGGGCAGACAGTGGACTGTGTAGTGGAAAAGTACAGATTTTTCTTGCCAGAATTGCATCTTTAGCAAACATTTTACCTGGAAAAGAAGAAGGGATCTTGGGATTTTCCTGGGTGAGTGAAAAGCAATTTCGGGAAATGATAGAAGAAGGACTGATTGAGGATGCTTATACAATAGCTGCTTATGCCAAATGGATTTGTGCTCAGAAAGAGAGCGGCTATGTTTAGGTGAATGAGTTTGTATTTAGAAAATTTTTATATAAAATTCGTATTATATTCATTGCCTTTGCATAAAAAAGTTATATAATACCATATAGAAAAGGTGGTATCGAGTATGAGAGAGAAATTTGTACGTTTTATGTATGGCAGATATGGTCTGGATCAGTTTTCAAGGACACTGTCCTTTGCGGCGATTGGATTGATGGTGGTTTCAACATTCGTGCGGTCAAACATACTTTATCTGGTTTCGCTTGCGGCATTTATTTATGTATATTTCCGTGTGTTTTCAAAGAATCATGCGAAGCGTTATCAGGAGAATCAAAAATATCTGCAGACGATGGCGAAGCTTCGGGAACGTTTTGGAAGATTTAAGAGCACAACGGCGCAGAGAAAGACGCACCATATTTATAAGTGTCCGGTGTGCAGACAAAAGATCCGAATTCCACGAGGAAAAGGGAAAATAGAGATTACTTGCCCGAAGTGTCAGGCGAAGTTTATAAAGCGAAGTTAGCAGAGTTGGAAATTATTGTGAATATAATAGGAATAATGTGGAGACCCTCATAAATGTAGAAACATTTATGGGGGATTTTTATGGGTAGAACAATGAGGCGATTGGAAGAAATAAAATGGTATCAGTGGCTGGGCTATATATTGCTTGCTATCTATGTGGCAGCGGGAGTCAGTTTTTTTGTTTTTAGTATAAAGCTTATGATATTACCGGTAAAATATCTTGCAGGGATAGGTATATTTTTGCTGGCGGCAGCAGTCATAGTATTTGTAATGCACGGCAATAGGGTCACGTCTGTGTTGGCAAGTGCATTGACCATCGTGTTAGCGGCAGGATGTGTATTCGGAGTAAATGCGTCCGGCAAAATGCTGAGTATGATGGATGAGGTGACGGTAGAGGATACGCCAACTACGGTTCCAAAGAATATTCCGGATTCCTTTGTCATGTATTTAAGCGGAATTGATACCTATGGAAATGTAGGCAAACGCTCTAGGAGTGATGTAAATATTTTGGCGATAGTCAATACGGAGACAAAAAAAGTATTACTTCTATCCACGCCCCGGGATGCGTATGTAGAATATTTGGCGACGCAGGGAGCGAAAGATAAACTGACGCATGCAGGGATTTATGGAGTGGAGGCATCCATGGATGCATTGGAACGCCTGTATGATGTGGGGATTGATTATTATGTAAAAATTAATTTTACCGGATTTATAGAAGTAGTGGATGCGCTTGGAGGTATTGAAGTGCATTCTGATTATGATTTTAGCGTCGGAACACTCAAAGATTACAAAAAGGGATATAATAAGCTTAACGGAATCGAAGCGCTTGCATTTGCAAGAGAACGCTATAGTTTTCCGGAAGGTGATTATCAAAGGGCGAAGAACCAGATGGAGGTCATTAAAGCAGTTGTAAAAAAATGCGCGTCTTCTTCGATGCTTGCGAATTACGGTTCGGTCATGGATGCATTGGCTGGAAGTTTTGAGACGAATATGCCCAATGCGCAGATCGCGGCGCTTGTGAGGATGCAATTATCTGATCATGCTCAGTGGGAGATTATTTCCTATACGACGGAAGGAACGAATATGCAAGCACAGACTTATTCCATGCCAGGGCAAGAGTTGGATGTGATTCAATTGAGTGAAGAATCTATTGCGATGGCGCAGCAGCTGATTGGGAACGTGAGGAAGAAAGAAGAAAACTATGAGGAATAGCAAAGAATACAAAAGCAGACCTGCATAGATATTTTCGATGGTTCCTTTACATTGGAGAGGACAAAGGGTATGATAGAAGACAAAAGACAAATATGCAGGGAGAAGTGCAGTATGAAATATGATTATCTGGTAGTAGGAGCGGGGCTTTATGGAGCAGTGTTTGCTTACGAGGCAGCAAAAAAAGGAAAGAGATGCCTTGTAATTGATAAAAGGGGACATATCGCAGGAAATATTTATTGTAAAGAGATAGAGGGGATTCAAGTACACCAATATGGCGCTCATATTTTTCACACATCCAATAAAAAAGTCTGGGAGTATGTGAATCAGTTTGCAGAATTTAATAACTATATCAATTCGCCTATAGCAGTCTATAAAGATGAGCTATACAATCTGCCTTTTAATATGAATACATTTAGCAAGATGTGGGGAATTCGCACACCAAAAGAAGCGAAAGAAAAGATTGCGCAGCAGGTTACGGAGAGTGGCATTACCAGACCCAAGAACTTAGAAGAACAAGGAATATCTTTGGTAGGGAGAGACGTGTTTGAAAAATTGGTCAAAGGATATACAGAAAAACAGTGGGGTAGAGACTGTAAAGAGTTACCGCCTTTTATCATCCAACGGCTGCCGGTACGATTTACTTATGACAATAATTATTTTAACGATCGGTATCAGGGGATTCCAATCGGTGGATATACCAGACTGGCAGAGCAGATGCTGGAGGGCATTGAAGTAAAACTGAACACGGATTATTTTTCATTTATCAAAGAAAATCCGGATATCGCGGAAAAAACAGTGTTTACTGGTATGATTGATGAGTATTTTGGATACAAGCTTGGAGCGTTGGAATATCGCTCGGTATATTTTGAAACGGAAGTGTTGGATACAGATAATTATCAGGGAAATGCGGTTGTAAATTACACGGAGCGGGAAGTACCATATACCCGTATCATCGAACACAAACACTTCGAGTTTGGCAAACAGGAGAAAACTGTCATTTCCAGAGAGTATTCTTCTGAATGGAAAGTGGGGATGGAACCATATTATCCGGTTAATGATGAGAAGAATAATACGTTGTTTGCACGGTATAGAGAGCTGGCAGCGAAGGAAAAAAATGTAATCTTTGGAGGCAGATTGGGAGATTATAAATATTATGATATGGATAAAGTGATAGAAGCAGCACTGGATTTGTGTGAAAGAGAATTGTAAATATGTAGTATACGCCTAAAATATTGTGGAATCGCCTAAAATAATACTGGGATTAGGAGAAAAATACACCTAATCAATTGATTTTCGCCTAAAAAGAGAGTATATTAGGCGAAATAGATGGGAGGTAGGCGAATGAGAGTATTTGATTATAGGGCATTAAAGAATTACCACTGGAATTCAGAGATTCTTGGTTTAGTAGCACAGATACATGAATATAAGGGACGCCAGGAATTATATTTGAAAATAGAGTAAGCTATGTCGATGAGAAACTTCCTTCCGTAGAACAGGTACGAAATGCTGTATTAGAAAAAATCGGGAAATTCACAAAGAGCCAAATCATGGAGTTGGTTCCTTCAATCGGAAAGGCATCCGTAGAAAATGCATTGAAGAAGCTGACTGAAGAAGGTTTTATCGAGCGACATGGAAGGGGAAAGGCTACATTTTATACAAGAACAGACAAATAAATATTTTTATGATATAGGAAAGTTTGTACTTTCCTATATCATAAAACGCTCCGCGGGATGCGCACTGCGGCGTACAATGAAGTTGTCGTATGCGACCGCCGCAGGCGCCAAAATGTGCGAAGCACATTTTGAATTCTAAAGAAGAGTTACTCCGGGGGCTGGGCGAGAGAAGCCAATAAAGCAAGAATTCGCCCAGGCGCCGGGCGAGAGAAGCTAATAAAGCGAGAATCTGCCCAGGTGCCGGGCAAGAAGAGCCAATAAAGCAAGAGTTCGCCCAGGCGCTGGGCGAGAAGAGCCAATAAAGCAAGAATTCGCCCAGGCGCCGGGTAAGAGAAGCCAATAAAGCAAGAATTCGCCCAGGCGCTGGGCGAGAGAAACCAATAAAGCGAGAATCTGCCCAGGCGCTGGGCGAGAAGAGCCAAAAGAGAAGAGTTATGCCCGAGCGCCGGGCAAAAGATGTAGGAAAACCCTCCGGGAGGATACGCACTCGCGTGAGCGGAAGCAGTCAGCAAAAGATGACCACGCTCGGCGCGCAAAGCGTGCAAGCCCCTCATGAATGAGGGGATGGGGGAGTTGAAGTGGGCTTGCCCACTTTTGTTCCTGCTTATTTTAAGATTTAGAGACTAAAAATCGGTATTAACCAACATCCCCTTTTTCATAAACATTATTAAATTTTCCAGAATTCGTCTATATATGCCTTTGCTGTTTCTTCATTCATAGAAAAGCATTCTGTGATTCTGTGCAAGGTTTCTTCTTTGGACACATGAAGAGACTGACAAGTAATGATCAATGCGCGGATTCCTTCACGGATTCCTTCTTCACGCCCAATAGTTAAACCTTCTTCACGCCCAACGGTTAAACCTTCTTTTCGTCCAACGGTCAAGCCTGCCTCGCGGCCTTCCTGAAATCCACTTTCTTTGGCTTCTTCTTTTAAAAATTCACGGAATTCTTCTTCATCCCATTCTGTAAGTATCACGTCGATTACCTCCGCTTTATTTTTGCGCAGTATTTCAGATAAGATTCCGTTTTTAATACACTCGTCTACAGCTCTTGAGACGGCTTCTGTTTCGTCCGTGTTGGTATTTAAGTATTCCCGGACAAGAGCCACGAAGTAAGCATATTCTCCTAAGAGATGACATTTTTCCATCAACTCCCGATTATGTCCAAGATTAATATTCAGCATAATTGCAGTACATTCTAAGGCGGGAGACATGTTGTCGGATGTTTTTAGGAACAAATCGCTGAGACGAAGTTCTGTACGCTCCGGTTCATTTTGGGTTCCATTGTAAAAAACGATGTATTGCGGAAGAGGAATCTGAAAAGCCTTTTCGGAATACAATTGTTTTTTAGAAGGTTCAATGTAACTGCGGTATAAATCTGCGAAATAAAGTAAACCACGAAGAGGCAGATTCGGGCTGAAAGAACTTTGGTGCTCATAAAGGTTCAAAATATTGCCGACAATAAAAGAAAGGTCATTCTTTCTTCCCATGTATACAACATCTTCCAACGTAGTAATGGAAAAGTGTTTAGTGTTCTTATAGTTAGTACCATTGATTGCATTATAAAGATCCAATAAATCTTTCTTCTTTCGAAAGATGATACGAAATAACTTATCCTTATACTTTTTATTTATTTTTGCCATTGTTTCTCCTTAATTATAACAAAATGATAACTGTTAGTAAAGTGTCATGATAGAAAATCGTAACAGTTCAGCCATAACAGCTCGGATTAGCTGCTTTGCAGCCTATTTCGCCACATACGTGGCTAAATTCTCGCTTATGGCAGAGCGCCATATACAAAGTACACAAAAAATCTTCGTTTTCAAACAAGTTTGAATTTAGATTTTTGTGACTTTGTGCATGGCTGAACTGTTACTAAAAAAACAAAAAAACATGAAAAACCTCTTGAAAACGTTGGAAAAGTGGTTTACAATGATACTAAGTGGTAGAAAGTGGTGAATAGTGGTGCCAAATGGGAGAGAAGTGGCAGACCATTTGAAAGAAGGTGAGTCCAATGTTGACAGGAGAATTTAATCATAGTATTGATGCGAAAGGCAGATTGATTATTCCATCTAAGTTTCGTGAAGATCTGGGGGAGAACTTCATGATTACAAAAGGAATGGATGGATGCCTCTTCATTTATCCTGAAAACGAATGGAAAACCTTCGAAGAAAAACTAAGAACCTTACCACTCACAAACAAAAAAGCCAGAGACTTCAAGCGTTTCTTTTTAGGAAGTGCAGTTGATGGGGACCTTGATAAGCAAGGTCGTGTGCTCATCTCTTCCGCTTTGAGAGCATATGCAGGGCTGGAAAAAGAAGTTGTTTTAGCAGGAGTACTAGATCGAATTGAAATTTGGAACAAAACAGCTTGGGATGAACGTAATGCTGAAGTAGAGGCTGATATCGAAGATATCGCAAATGATATGGAAGACCTTGGACTTAGCATATAATTTATGGAGGTTCATATGTCATTTCATCATGTATCAGTATTATTAGAAGAGACAGTAAATGGTCTGAACATCAAGCCAGACGGAATTTACGTAGACGGAACGCTTGGCGGCGGGGGACATGCCTGCGAGGTGTGCCGGCGGTTGGGCGACAAGGGGAGTTTTATAGGAATAGACCAGGATGAAGCCGCGATTGAGGCGGCCGGTATCCGACTTAGCAGTTTCGGGGAGAAAGTTACAATAGTAAGGAGTAATTATTGTGACATGAAACTGCAGCTAAGAGCATTAGGAATTGACAAAGTGGATGGAATCATGCTTGATCTGGGCGTATCCTCTTATCAGTTAGATACGGCAGAACGAGGATTTTCCTACACGAAAGATGCACCTTTGGATATGAGAATGGACAGACGTCAGGAACTGACGGCAAAGGACATTGTCAATACCTATAGTGAACAGGAACTTTACAGAATCATCCGTGACTATGGGGAAGATAGATTTGCAAAAAATATTGCAAAGCATATTGTCATAGAGAGAAAAAAAAGTCCTGTAGAGACGACGGGAGAGCTGATCGAGATTATAAAGAAAGCAATCCCGATGAAATTTCAGAAAATGCCGGGGCATCCGGCGAAGCGTACGTTTCAGGCAATCCGGATAGAACTCAATCGGGAGTTAGAGGTCTTGAAAGAAAGTTTGGACGATATGATTGAAATGTTGAATCCGGGAGGAAGGTTGTGTATTATCACATTCCATTCTCTTGAGGATCGAATCGTAAAAAATGCATTTAAGAAAAACGAAAATCCATGTACATGCCCGAGAGAGTTTCCGGTCTGTGTATGCGGCAAGGTATCGAAGGGGAGAATTGTTACAAGAAAACCGATACTGCCAAGTGAGGACGAGCTTATGGGGAACAGCCGTTCAAAGAGCGCAAAGCTGAGGATTTTCGAAAAGACACAGGGTGAGTAATTAATATAAAAAGTAAGCAAAGGAGTAAACTGTATGGCAAGACAACAGATATATTTATATGGGAACACTGTACGTAAAGAAGCGCCTGTACCGGGGAAACAGGAAGTGCGAGTGGAACAACCGAAAAAAGTCAGCCTGCAGGTTCGGAAAAACCGCAGGAATGCTGCACATATTAATGCAGGCTATGTGGCGTATCTGACAATAGCAGCAGTACTCACATTGCTTGTATGTGTGCAATATCTTAGACTACAGTCTGAGATAACAACACGTTCCGAGAATATTACCGTACTGCAGCGAGAATTAGTGTCAGCTCAGGAAGAAAATACAACAAAATATAATGCAATCATGGACACGATCAATCTTGAACAGATTCGCGAGAAAGCGATAACGGAGTTTGGAATGGTATATGCACAGCCAGGACAGATCATTGAATACAAAAGTCCTACAAATGATTATGTAAAACAATACGAGGCAATCCCGGAAAGCGGGGTACTTGCACAGTCACAAAAAGCATCAAAATAAGGTGGGAATATGGCAAGAAAAAGGAAAACACGATATCAATATATCAGACAGAGATTTCCGAAAAAAATGCAAAAAAAGCTAGTAATGCTATTTATGGCAGTTGTACTAGCTTTTGTTGTATTAATAGGAAGGATTACATATATTAATGCATCCAACGGAGAAAAATATACCAGAATGGTGCTGGAACAGCAGCAATATGACAGTCGTATGATTCCGTTTAAGAGAGGTGACATTACTGATCGTAACGGAACAAAGATAGCGACTAGCGAACGTGTTTATAATGTGATTTTGGATGCCAAAGTGCTTCTGGCAAAGGAAGAACGGGTTGATAAGACGATGGAGGTATTGGAGACTTGTTTTGAAATTGATACTACAGAAGCAAAAGATATACTGGAAAATGACAAAGACAGTCGGTATAAGATTCTTGCAAAAGGAATCTCTTATCAAAAGTCTAAGGAGTTTGAAGCGATAGAAGAAGCATGTAAGAAAGCAAAAAAGGAAAAAGATAAAATCGCAGGTATCTGGTTAGAGGAGGATTATGTGCGTACTTATCCATATAACATGCTTGCTTCAGATATGATTGGATTTACCTCCAGCGGAAATGTAGGAACAGGCGGATTGGAGCAGTCTTATAATGATGTGCTCAATGGAACGGATGGAAGAGAGTACGGATATCTGAATTCGGATGCTTCTTTTGAACGTACCGTGAAAGACGCTGTGGATGGGAATACGGTTGTATCTACGATTGACCTGAATCTGCAAAGTATCGTAGAGAAACATATCAGGGAGTTTAATGAGGAGCATAAAGGGGATACGGAAAGCGGAATGACGCTTGGAAGCAAGAATACGGCGGTTATGATTGCAAATCCGAATACCGGTGAGATTCTTGCACAGGCATCCTATCCGAATTATGATCTGAATAATCCAAGAGATTTGACACTGTATTATTCGCAGGAAAAGATAGACGGCATGAGCAAAGAAGAAAAAGTAGCTGCTATGCAGGGTATTTGGAGAGATTTTTGCGTGTCGGATACTTACGAACCGGGTTCTGTTATGAAACCATTTACGATAGCGGCAGGATTGGAAAGCGGAAAGCTGACAGGAAATGAAACTTATGTATGCGGAGGTTCTCTCAGACCGGTTGCAGGAGCACAGAACATTGGCTGCCATAAGTTAGAAGGACATGGAACACAAAATCTAGAGCAGGCTATCGCGAATTCCTGTAATGTCGCGCTGATGTATATGGGCATGGAGATCGGAGCAGAAGATTTCTGCAAATACCAGAGGATATTTGGATTTGGACAATATACCGGTATAGATCTTCCGGGGGAAGCGGCTACAGCAGGATTGCTGTACACGGCTGAGAATATGGGTACGGTTGACCTTGCAGTTAATGCGTTTGGTCAGAGTTTTAACCTTACCATGGTACAGAATATAGCAGCTTTTAGCTCACTTATCAATGGCGGGAATTACTATGAGCCGCATATCGTAAAACAGATACAGGATTCAAAAGGGAATGTAATTGAGAATAACGATCCGGTATTGGTAAAACGGACCGTATCTGAGAAGACTTCCGGCATGCTCAAAGAATATATGCGTGCGACCATGACTTATGGTACCGGAAAAAGAGCGGCCGTGGAAGGATATGATATCGGGGCGAAGACAGGAACAGCGGAAAAAGTTCCGCGTGGAACGGGAAAACATCTTTTGTCATTTTGTGGATTTGCTCCTGTAGATAAACCGGAGGTACTTGTATATGTGGTTATTGACGAACCAAATGTAGATAATCAGGCGAACAGTGAACATGTATTGGAACTTTCGCGCAGGATCATGGAAGAGGCTTTTCCATATCTGAATATTACAAAATCGGCTCCGGCACAGACAGAATAAAAAGATTAGAAGAATAACCTCACAGAAGCTGTAATAAGGTATAGAAACAGCTTGTGTGAGGTTTTTGTATGAAAAACAAGACGTACAATAAAAAGAAAATTTTTGTGGTATTTCTGGCAGCATTCTTTGTGTTGATTTTTCTGATGGGAAGACTCGTTTATCTTATGATATATGATGCTGAATATTATCAGAAAAAAGCAGAAGATCTGCATGAAAGAGAGCGGGATATCAAAGCGGCCAGAGGAGAGATTTTGGATCGCAATGGGAAAGTACTTGCGACAAACAAGACGGTATGTACCATATCAGTCATACACAGCCAGATTAAAGATCCCGAAGGAGTCATTGCGATGCTTACAAAAGAGCTTGAAATGGAAGAGGCTGTGGTGAGAAAACGTGTAGAGAAAGTATCATCGATGGAACGAGTGAAGACCAATGTAGACAAAAGCATTGGCGATAGAATTCGGGGATATGAGATGGAGGGCGTGAAAGTAGATGAGGATTTCAAACGGTACTATCCATATGAAGAGCTCGCATCAAAAGTGCTTGGATTCACGGGAGGAGACAATCAAGGAATTGTTGGGTTGGAAGTGAAATACGAAGATGTATTAAAAGGAAAGAATGGGAAGATTCTGACGACGACAGATGCCAGAGGCGTGGAGTTGGAGGGAGTTGCGGAAGATAGGATGGAACCAGTTCCCGGAAAGTCTTTGCAGATCAGCATTGACTATAATATTCAGCAGTATGCACAGCAGGCAGCAGAGCGGGTGATGGAGCAAAAGCAGGCGGATGGCGTTGGGATTATTATGATGAATCCGCAAAACGGAGAGATTCTTGCGATGGTAAACGTGCCGGAATTTAATTTGAACGAACCGTTTGAACTAAATACGGTTGAAGGGACAGAAGGTATGGAGCCTGAGAAGAAACAAGATCTTCTTAATCAGATGTGGAGAAACCGCTGCATCAATGATACTTATGAACCAGGGTCTGTATTTAAGATCATTACTTCTGCAGCCTGCCTTGAGGAAGGTGTAGTGAAAACCAGTGATACGTTTTCCTGTCCGGGATACAGAGTAGTAGAGGATCGAAGGATTCGCTGTCATAAGGTGGGAGGACATGGAGCAGAGAATTTTGTGCAAGGAGTGCAGAATTCTTGCAACCCTGTTTTTATGGATATTGGACTTAGGCTAGGAGCAGATAGATTCTGCGATTATTTCCGCCAGTTTGGTCTTATGGATATGACGGGAATTGATCTTCCGGGAGAAGCGGGAACGATTATGCATAAACAGGAAGACATTGGTTTAGTGGAACTGGCAACCATGACTTTTGGGCAGTCCTTTCAGATTACGCCGATACAGCTGGCAACGACAGTTAGTTCCATCATCAATGGCGGAAGACGTGTGACCCCGCATTTTGCGGTACGAACAGTGGATGAGGAAGGACAGGAACTGGATAAATTTGAGTTTGAGGAAAAAAAGGGAGTGGTATCAAAAGAAATCTCGGCTACTATGAGGGAAATCCTGGAAAGTGTAGTTTCGGAAGGTTCCGGAAAGAATGCATATATTGACGGATATAGAATCGGAGGGAAAACAGCAACTTCCCAGACGCTTCCGCGAAGCGCAAATAAATATATCTCATCTTTTATGGGATTTACGCCGGCAGATGATCCTCAAGTGCTTGGAATGTGCATCATATATAATCCGCAAGGAGTGTATTATGGGGGAACGATAGCGGCTCCGGTGATCAGGGATATTTTTGATAATATTCTTCCGTATCTTGGATATGAAAAAGATGAAAGCATCATGCGGGAAAAACAAGAGGAATAGTTGAAAAAGAAAGACAAATAGAGTATACTGATTTAGATTAAAAAGAATAACGAAAGAGATGAAGGGGTGTAGTATGGAGTATATTATAGTAGTACCAGTATTAATTGCATTTGCACTTAGCGTGGCAATGGGACCATTTATCATACCATTTTTAAGAAAACTGAAGATGGGGCAGACAGAGCGTGAAGAGGGCGTAAAATCCCATTTGAAAAAAGCAGGGACACCGACCATGGGAGGCGTCATGATCCTAGCGAGTATCGTAATCACCTCGTTATTTTATATCAAGGATTATCCAAAGATTATTCCGGTACTCTTCGTAACGCTTGGATTTGGCCTGGTTGGATTCCTGGATGATTATCTGAAAGTGGTCCTTCGCCGTTCGGATGGATTGTTTCCGATGCAGAAGATGGCATTACAGATTGTGATCACAGCAGTATTCGCGTTTTATATTGTGAAGTTTACAGACGTGCCGCTGACACTTTTGATCCCATTTTCAGGGGGAAAATATCTTGATCTTGGCTGGCTTGCGATTCCGGTTATGTTCTTTGCGGTGATCGGAACGGTCAATGGCGTGAATTTTACCGATGGTCTGGATGGGCTTGCGTCAAGCGTGACAGTATTGGTAGCAACATTCTTTACCGTGGTAGCAGTAGGAACAAAGAGCGGTATTGAACCGATTACATGTGCCGTTGTAGGTGCGCTGCTTGGATTTTTATTATTCAATGTATACCCGGCGAGTATTTTTATGGGAGATACCGGTTCGCTTGCGCTTGGCGGTTTTGTAGCGTCTGCCGCATATATGCTTCAGATGCCATTATTTATATTGATTGTAGGATTAATTTATCTGGTAGAAGTTTTATCTGTTATGATACAGGTTACATACTTTAAGAAAACAGGCGGTAAGAGGATTTTTAAGATGGCGCCGATTCATCATCACTTTGAACTGTGCGGATGGTCGGAGACAAGAGTAGTAGCGGTATTTTCTGTTATTACAGCAATTCTTTGTCTGATAGCATTGTTGGCGCTGTAGGAGGAAGCATATGGATATCATGAATAAAAAAGTACTTGTATTTGGTTCCGGGATCAGTGGAATCGCAGCAAGCAGGCTTTTGGAAAAAAAAGGTGCGAAAGTCATTCTCTATGATGGAAATGAAACACTTGATAAAGAAAAGATGAGACAACAGATTGGGGAGAAAACTCAAGTGGAAATCGTGCTTGGAACATTCCCGGAAGAGATTTTAGATAGACTTTCACTGGTCGTTATGAGTCCGGGAGTTCCGACAGATCTTCCAATCGTGAAGAAGATGAGAGCGGCAGATATTCCGATCTGGGGAGAGATTGAATTAGCGTATGCTTATGGAAAAGGTGATGTACTGGCAATCACCGGTACGAATGGAAAGACAACAACGACGGCGCTGCTTGGGGAGATCATGCGAAGTTATAATCCAAGTACATACATAGTAGGCAATATCGGCAATCCATATACAGCAGTGGCAGATACGCTCACAGAAGATTCTGTCACGGTTGCGGAAATCAGCAGTTTCCAATTGGAGACAATTGATAAATTCTGTCCGAAAGTGAGCGCGATTTTAAATATTACGCCGGATCATCTGAACCGTCATCATACGATGGAGGCATATATTCGAGCGAAAGAAGATATTGCAAAGAATCAGACGCAGGAACAAGTCTGTGTGTTGAATTATGAAGATGAGGTGCTGCGGGAATTTGGTTCACATGTGAAAGCAGATGTCATATATTTCAGCAGCCAGCGTAAACTAGAAAGAGGCATTTATCTGGAAGATGAGTGCATCATCTATAATAATGAAGTAAAGATGGAGCTTTGTCATGTGGATGAACTGAAGCTTCTGGGAATACATAATTATGAAAATGTAATGGCAGCAGCAGCTATCGCACTTGCATATGGTGTTCCGGCAGAGATTGTGAAAACAGTGATCAGGCAATTTGCCGGAGTAGAACATCGTATCGAGTTTGTGTGCGAGAAAAATGGAGTTGCTTACTATAATGATTCTAAAGGAACGAATCCGGACGCGGCGATCAAGGGGATCCAGGCGATGAACAGACCGACATACCTGATCGGGGGCGGATACGACAAAGACTCAGAGTATGATGAGTGGATAGAGGCCTTTGCTGGGAAAGTAAAGAAATTGGTGCTGTTAGGAGCAACCAAAGAAAAGATTGCTGCCACGGCAAGAAGGCATGGATTTGAAGATATTATTCTGACAGGCACATTTGAAGAAGCGGTTATGACTTGCGTGAATCTTGCAAACCCAGGAGAAGCGGTACTTCTTTCGCCTGCGTGTGCAAGTTGGGGTATGTTTAAGAATTATGAAGAACGCGGAGATAAATTCAAAGAAATCGTAAATTCTTTATAAGGAGTGAACGTGTGTGCCGCGTGAAAAGAAGAAAATAGGATGGGATTATGGGCTTGTGGTAATTGTACTGATACTGGCGGTGATAGGTCTGCTGATCTTGTACAGTACAAGTACATATAATGGACAGGTAAAATTCCAGGACCCTTACTATTATCTGAAAAAACAGGCATTTGCGACTGTATTGGGACTGGCAGCAATGTTCTTTGCAGCAAAGATTGATTATCATGTATGGAAACCATTTGCGCCGGCAGCGTATTTGATCGCGATCGGACTTTCGACCGCAGTATTATTTATAGGAGAGGAATATAATGGGTCCAAAAGATGGCTGTCTTTCGGACCATTCTCTTTTCAGCCATCAGAATATGCAAAAATAGCAGTGATTTTATTTCTGGCATGCCTGGTTACAAAAAACATTAAGAAAATCGGAAAGCTGAGAACCTTATTCAAGGTTGTGGCGGCGGTTCTTCCGATTGTAGCACTGGTAGGTACGAACAATTTAAGTACGGCAATTATCATTCTTGGGATTGCGGTAGTTCTTGTATTCGTGGCAAGTCCCAAATATGCACAGTTTTTTTGGCTGGGTGGTTTAGGTGCGGGATTCATGGGAGTTTTTCTTGCGCTGGAAAGCTATCGGCTGGAACGGCTGGAAATTTGGCGTAATCCGGAGAAATTTGAAAAAGGATATCAAACATTGCAAGGATTATATGCGATTGGCTCAGGGGGTCTGTTTGGAAAAGGCATCGGAGGCAGTATACAAAAGCTTGGATTTGTTCCGGAAGCGCAAAATGATATGATTTTTTCGATCATATGCGAAGAATTGGGACTGATTGGGGCATCGTTTATCATATGCCTGTTTCTGGTTTTAATCTGGAGATTTTTTGTGATAGCAACGCATGCGAAGGATTTGTTCGGAGCATTGATTGCAACCGGTGCAATGGCACATATGATGATTCAGGTAATCTTAAATATTGCCGTAGTTACGAATACGATACCAAATACGGGAATCACGCTTCCGTTCATCAGTTACGGAGGAACCTCAGTCGTGTTTCTGATGTTGGAAATGGGGCTTGTACTGAGTGTGTCTCGTTTGGTAGAATAAAGAAAGACAAAATAAATAAGAAAGGGGCAAAGGAAGAAACATGGGGAAAGGTACAAGAAGCAACATGAAGGTTTTGGTAAATAAACCGGAAAATCCAAAGAGCCATAAAATATATGCATTTCTGGTACTGGTACTTGGGATTGCAATTATTGCGCTGGCATTTATTGTGCTTTTTCATGTCCAGAAGATAGAGATTACGGGAAATGAATACAGCTCCAGAGCAGAGATTGCAGATTGGGTGCAGAATGATGATTTTTCGACGAATTCGATATATGTACTGATAAAAAAGGCAATACGCAAAGACGAAAAGCTGCCATACATGGAAGATGTGAAAATTACTCTTAAGAATCCATGGACTTTGAAGGTGGACGTAAAAGAGAAGAAGATTGTCGGTTATATGGCGGGGACCTCAGAGTATATTTATTTTGACAGAGAAGGTCTTGTAGTAGTGAAAGATACGGTGTTAAGAGAGAATATTCCTTATATCGAAGGAATGGAAGTAACGGACGCCGTATTGTATAAGACATTGCCGGTAAAAAATAAAAAGATTTTTGAGGCGATGCTGGAAACTACGCAGACATTAAAAAAGATAGAGTTGGTTCCGGACAGAATCGTGTGTGACGGAAGTAATATTGAACTTTGGATCGGAACCGTTTATGCAAAACTTGGTTCCAGTAATATAACGGATAAGGTGCTTCAGCTTCCGCCGCTTTTGGAAAAGCTGACAGGCCAGGAAGGTACGCTGCATCTAGAGAAGTTTTCGAGCAAGAATAGAGATATCAGTTTCCGAAAAGGGGAAAGACCGCAAGCTTCGCCTGAAGCAGCGCCGCCGGTGCAGGAACCGCAAGACGGAGAAGATCAGACCCAGGAGTAAGTAAAATCATGGTGATAACTAGGAAATGACATAGTTTGTACATATAAGAAATGGGGAAAAAACCTCGGTTTCTTTAAAAAAAGAGGAAAAACCCGAGAAAAAACGAAAAATTCTATTGATTATTTGTGGAAAAGCTTATATTATATAACTATATGCAGAAATCATACATCCCAGAGGGAGTATACGATAATGAAAGAAACAAAGGAGGAGAAGCTCTTGTTAGAAATTAAAACAAACGAATCAGAAGCTGCTGCAAGAATTATAGTAATTGGTGTAGGTGGTGGCGGTAACAACGCAGTAAACCGTATGATTGACGAGCAGATAGCTGGTGTAGAATTCATTGCAATCAATACAGATAAACAGGCCCTTCAGTTATGCAAGGCTCCGACACTGATGCAGATTGGCGACAAGCTTACAAAAGGTCTTGGCGCAGGAGCAAAACCAGAAGTTGGAGAAAAAGCCGCAGAAGAAAGTTCAGAAGAAATCGCTGCAGCACTTAAAGGTGCTGACATGGTATTCGTAACATGTGGTATGGGAGGCGGAACCGGAACTGGTGCAGCTCCTGTAGTAGCTAAAATCGCAAAAGATATGGGAGCACTTACGGTAGGTGTTGTAACAAAACCTTTCCGTTTTGAATCCAAGACACGTATGCAGAATGCTCTTTCAGGTATCGAAAAATTAAAAGAGAATGTAGATACTCTGATCGTAATTCCAAATGACAAGCTTCTTGAGATTGTTGATAGAAGAACCACAATGCCGGAGGCATTGAAAAAGGCAGATGAAGTGTTACAGCAGGGTATTCAGGGGATTACAGATTTAATTAATGTTCCGTCTTTGATTAATCTGGACTTTGCAGATATCCAGACTGTTATGCTAGACAAAGGGATTGCGCATATCGGTATCGGATATGGTAAAGGCGATGATAAAGCACTTGAAGCAGTAAAGGAAGCGGTTGCAAGTCCTTTGCTTGAGACTACGATCTCAGGCGCATCACATGTTATCATCAATATTTCCGGTGATATCACGCTTATGGATGCAAGTGATGCAGCAGAATATGTACAGGATCTTGCAGGCGAAGAAGCAAATATTATCTTCGGAGCAATGTTCGATGACAGCAAGACAGATGAAGCAACGATTACTGTTATTGCAACAGGATTACATAACGTTGGAGGTTCTGCTTCCAAATTAAAATCAAGACTGGAAGGTCAGGGTAAATCCGTTCTGCAGCAGGGAACAGCTCAAAGATCAGGATATTCTTCATATGCATCCAGAACAGCTGATTCAAGCGCAGCGAGCACAAGAACATCCGCTCCTTCATATCAGAATGTATCTGCACCGACACAGAGCAGAGTAAGAGAACAGTCTATCAAGATTCCGGATTTCTTCAAGAAATAAGGATTCGTTCATAAAGTAAACAAAAAAGTTCAGCCAATAGAGGCTGAACTTTTTTTATGCTATAGGAAAGTTCGAACTTTCCTATAGCATAAAACGCTCCGCGGGATGCGCACTGCGGCGTACAATGAAGTTGTCGTATGCGACCACCGCAGACGCAAGAATGTGCGAAGCACATTCTTTATTGGTTCTATGCCTAATTAGTCTTGCCAAAAATAAATGGCGGCTTGTCGAAAAATAATCAAAACTTTTTCCTATCTTATGACAAATTTCTAAGCCTTGATTTCCTATAATAATTTTGCTTGAGAACAAAATCGATTTAGTCTCGAAAGAGAAGAAAGGTGAAACATGTACTACGAATTGTATGTAGACGTTTTATTTCTTACGAATTTCATGATGGATTACCTGGTACTCCTGACCGTGAAAAAGATATTGAAATGTTCTGCCACACATTTCTCATTGATATCAGGAGCGCTTTTAGGGGCGTTTGCGGCGGTTATGGCATCTGTCATGCCAATTGGAAATACGTTTCGATTCATATTGTTTCACACTTTGATAAGCACGTGCATGATAAAAATTGGACTTAGAATTCATAGCAGGAACTTATTTGCAAAGGCTTTTGTCCTACTCTACATATGCAGCTTTTTATTTGGAGGAATCATGGAAGTATTCCATCCGTACATAAGGAGAATCGCAGGGATGTTTTTTATCCTTGCACTCGTGGGCTTTTATCTGATACAGGGAATTTTTCATTTTATTGCGATACTGTACCGGTTACATACATATCGCTGTAAGGTGACGCTGTATTTGGGAGAAAAGGAATGTACGGTAGATGCGTTAATTGATACCGGAAATCAGCTGCGGGAAAATTATTATGGAAAGCCGGTAAGCGTACTGAATGCAGATGTAGCAAAAAGTGTGTTTCTCACACAAAAAATACATAGCATACAATATATAAAGTACCACACGGTAGGAGAGGAAGAAGGAAGCATGCCGGTGATTCAGATTGACCGGATGTGCATACATCGTGACACAAAAGAGTGGATAGAAAAGCCATATCTGGCACTGAGCACGAGGAACGTGACGAAGTCTGGGGAATATGAGATGATTTTGAATCCTGCTGTTATTATAGGAGGTATATAGATGGTCATAAAAGTAAATGTACCAAATCAGTTTAAATTAAAATTAGTTCCGAATTTTCGGGCAGTATTTTTCCCGGAAAAACAGGATATACACTATATCGGAGGTTCTGAAGTACTCCCGGCACCGTTAGAAGTGGAAGAAGAGGCAAGGATGATCAGAGCACTTGGCTCAGAACGGGATGAGAGAGCAAAAAAACTTTTGATTGAACATAATTTACGACTTGTCGTATACATAGCAAAGAAATTTGATAATACCGGAGTCGGAGTAGAAGACTTGATTTCCATAGGTACGATCGGGCTTATCAAGGCGATTAATACATTCAAACCGGATAAAAATATTAAACTTGCAACGTACGCTTCCAGATGTATTGAGAATGAGATCCTCATGTATTTGAGACGTACGAGTAAGACGAAGATGGAAGTTTCGATCAACGAACCTTTGAATGTGGATTGGGATGGAAATGAACTTCTGCTTTCGGATATTCTTGGAACGGAAGAGGACACGATTTCGAGGGATATTGAAAATGAGGTGGAAAGAAAACTTCTTGGAAGAGCAATCAATTGTCTGTCGCCAAGAGAGCGGACGATTGTGATGATGCGTTTTGGGCTGGATTCCCCGGATGGAACAGAAAAGACGCAAAAGGAAGTAGCAGATATTTTGGGAATTTCACAATCTTATATTTCAAGATTGGAGAAAAAGATTATGCAGAGACTGAAAAAAGAGATGGTGCGTTTCGAATAAAATGGTGGTACAATAAAACAAAAAGGGGTTGACATTATGAAGCTGACATTTATCGGGGCAGCTCATGAAGTGACAGGAAGCTGCCATTTACTGGAGGCTGCCGGCAGACATATTTTGATTGATTGCGGAATGGAGCAAGGGCCGGATTTGTATGAGAATCAGGAGATTCCCATGCCGCCGAATCAGATTGACTGTATCCTGCTGACGCATGCGCATATTGATCATTCCGGATTGATTCCGTTACTTTGTAAACATGGATTTAAGGGACAGATCGTCTCTACCTTTGCGACCGCGGATCTTTGCAATATCATGCTGCGAGACAGCGCGCATATCCAGGAATTTGAGGCAGAGTGGCGGAATCGTAAAGCAAAGCGTTCGGGAGCGGCCTTGTATGAGCCATTGTATGAGATGAAAGATGCGCTGGAAGCGGTGGAGTTGTTCGCACCTTGTGATTATGATCAGAAGATTTCGTTATATGACGGGATTGAGGTGAGATTTGGTGATGTCGGTCATCTGCTTGGCTCTGCCAGTATCGAGGTGTGGATTACGGAGGATGGGGCAACAAAAAAGATCGTGTTCTCCGGAGACGTAGGAAATACGAATCAGCCAATTATCAAAGATCCGACCCCGGTTAAGGATGCAGACTATGTGGTAATCGAATCTACTTATGGCAACCGTACACATGGGGATGAGATGCCCGATTACATAGGCGAATTTATGCGTATTTTGAAAGAGACATTTGACAAAGGCGGCAATTTAGTGATACCATCATTTGCAGTTGGCAGGACGCAGGAGTTATTGTATTTTATTCGTGAAATCAAAGAAAAACAATTACTTCCGGAGTATCCGGGCTTTGAAGTATATGTAGACAGCCCGCTTGCAATTGAAGCGACAAACGTATTTACAAAGAATATGAAAGGATGCTTTGATGAAGAAGCGATGGCGATCGTGGAAAAAGGAATCAATCCGCTTGTATTTCCTGGACTTAAGACTACGGTTACCAGTGATGAGTCAAAGATGATCAATTTTAATGATAATCCGAAGGTGATCATTTCCGCATCCGGCATGTGTGAGGCGGGGCGTATCCGTCATCATCTGAAACACAATCTGTGGAGGAAAGAGTGTACGATATTGTTTGTGGGATATCAGGCAATGGGCACGCTCGGAAGAAAACTTCTTGATGGCGCTGCGAGTGTGAAGTTATTTGGCGAGATGATTGAAGTAGCAGCAAGGATTGAAAGTCTGAGAGGGATTAGCGGACATGCGGACAGGAATGGCCTGCTTGCATGGCTGGACGGTTTTGAAAAGAAGCCGGAGCATGTATTTGTAGTACATGGAGAGGATACGGTGACGGAAGAGTTTGCAGATACGGTAACAAAAACATTTGGGATACCTGCATTTGCGCCATATTCCGGAGGATGCGTAGATCTGGCGACAAATATGATTCTAAGTGAAGGAATCAAAAAACAGAAAAAGGCGCCGGAAAAACCGGCAACAGCGAGGGCACGTAATGCATTTGATCGTGTAGTGATCGCAGCAAGACGTTTGCTTGAGGTTGTAATGAAGAATGAAGGGCTTGCCAACAAAGATCTTGCAAAGTTCGAGAATCAGATTCATAATCTGGCGGATAAGTGGGATCGCTGATAGGTTTGAGAATTTGGGGAGAATAATATTTAACAAAGGAGAAAACGATGGCCAGACCAGGAAGACGTGAAAGGGAAGAGTACGAGGAATTAAAAAGAAGGAAAAAAAGACAGCTGGAAAGACAGAAGAATCATGCAAGAATGAGAGATTATAATCCATATGAAATAGAATATGGTATGGATGATTATGATGATATAGAAATAGAGGAAGAGATGCCGGTTAGAAGAAGACGCAGTGCGGAGGATTTGGATCGGAGATATCAGAATCAGAATCGGCGGCCTAGGCAAGGGCAGAGGAGGAATTCTTCGCAGCAGAAAAAAGAGGCTCCTGCAAAGCCAAAGGGAGGCGGACTTGCGAAGGTGCAGATGGCAGCCGGAGGTTGCCTTTTAGCAGCATTTTTGTATTTGGGAATGATTCCGCTGCATTATATTGCGATCTTAGCTCTTTTATGGATACTCCTTGTGATGGCGGCCTACCGGATGCAGAACAGGAAGAAAAAAGCAGGGGCCGGAAGGGTTCTTGCCTGCGGTATGATACTGCTTGCGGCAGGGGGCTGTTATTACAGTATTATTACGAAGGCAGCTTTGGATAAAATCAGCGTAGAGGGTCAGAATCTTGCCGATGTCAGCGGCATTAATACTGCGAAAGAGCCATTTAGCATTTATATCAGCGGTATTGATGTGTATGGAGAGATTACGCAGGAGAGCCGAAGCGATGTGAATATCATAGCTACGGTGAATCCGAATACGCATGAGGTGCTTCTGACGACGACCCCGAGAGATTATTATGTGGAGATTCCGGGTGTGACCAATGGGGAAAAGGATAAACTGACCCATGCAGGTATCTACGGGATCGACCGTTCTATGGCAACCTTAGGAGCGTTGTATGAGATGGAAGTACCGTTCTATGTGCGTGTGAATTTTACTTCTTTGATAGAGATGGTAGATGTTCTTGGCGGTATTGATGTAAAATCTGATATGGCATTTACGACGAGTGAAGACTCGGAATGTGTGATGGATGTGAAGGAAGGTATGAATCATTTCAACGGGAAACAAGCGCTTGCATTTTGCCGTGAGAGACATAATCTTCCGGATGGGGATAATCAGCGTGGAAAGCATCAGCAGGCGGTGATCGAGGCGATGATCAAGAAAGTAATGTCGCCGATGATTTTGGTGCGTGCTCCGAAGCTGTTAGATAAAGTCAGTGAAAGCGCAGAGACAAACATGACGGAAAAGCAAATGCAAAGTCTCGTAAAGAATCAGTTGACGACGCTCAAGGGATGGAATATCCATTCGGTAGCAGCAACGGGTACCGGTGACCGCGCATATTGCTATTCATATAGCGGAAATTCTCTTTATGTAACAATTCCGGACATGGAATCGATTGCGAATATCGAAAGTATGATCAATGCGGTAGAGGCAGGAGAAAAACTGGAATAGATAATAAAAAATAAAATATATATCCATGCGGAACATAGACCTTGACGGGATTGTCAAGGTCTATTAATTTTTATATTTTTTCTGCGGTTGAATAGATGGACATGGAAATGCAAAAAATCCTACTAGAAATATTTCTGGGAGGATGACAGCAATGGCGTTGAATAAAGTAGAAATATGCGGAGTGGATACATCTAAATTACCACTTCTTAAGGAAAAGGAAAAAGAGGAGCTGTTTAGAAGGATCAAGGAAGGGGATGAAGAGGCGAAAGAAACTTATATTAAGGGGAATTTAAGGCTAGTATTAAGTGTGATCAAGCGTTTTTCGAACAGTAATGAAAATGCAGATGATCTGTTTCAGATTGGCTGTATAGGTCTTATCAAAGCGGTCAATAATTTTAATCCGGACATGATGGTGAAGTTTTCGACTTATGCAGTTCCCATGATTATTGGAGAGATCAAACGTTATATGCGGGATAATAATTCTATACGCGTAAGCCGTTCCCTGCGGGATACTGCGTATAAGGCAATTTATGCAAAAGAACATTATGTGAAAACACATTTGAAGGAGCCGACAGTGCAGGAAATCGCGGAGGAAATAGGAATTTCTAAAGAGGATATCGTGTTCGCTTTGGATGCGATACAGACGCCGGTAAGTTTGTATGAACCGGTTTACAGTGACGGCGGCGATGCACTGTATGTGATGGATCAGATCAGCGATAAGAATAATAAAGAAGAAAAATGGATTGAGAGCCTTTCTTTGGAGGCGGCAATGAAGAGGCTTGGGGAGAGGGAACGTTATATTATCAATCTTCGGTTTTTTGAGGGGAAGACACAGATGGAAGTAGCACAGGAAGTCAATATCTCGCAGGCTCAGGTAAGCAGGCTGGAAAAGAATGCACTTGCAATGATGAGGCAATATCTCAAAGAGCGATGAAAAAGGGGGCGGGAGCTCCTTTTTTGTTGAACAAACATAAGATAGTAGTTGAAATTTGGCAAGGTTCATAATATGATATTGATACAAAGGGGTGAAACAGAATGTATAAAGCTTGTATATTTGATTTGGATGGAACATTGACAGACACGTTGGAGTCATTGATATATTCGGTCAATGCAACATTAAAAGAGTTAAAGCTTCCTTGTATTACAGCAGATCAATGCAGGCAATTTGTAGGTAATGGAGCTAAGGTACTGTTAGAAAAAGCGCTCAAGGCCGCCGGAGATGTTAAGCTTACGAAAATAGAAGAGGCCGAGGAGGTATATAAGCGGATTTTTGGCATAAACTGTACCTATAAAGTGAAGCCGTATGAAGGAATTCCTGAATTGTTAGCGTATATGAAAGAAGCAGGGCTTAAGCTTGCAGTTCTTTCCAATAAGCCGCATGGACAGACGACAAAGGTCGTGAAAACTTTTTTTGGAGAAGAGCTATTTTCCCATGTTCAGGGGCAATGTGACAAAATTAAGCGAAAACCGGATCCGGCAGGAGTTCTTTATATTTTAGAACAACTTGGGGTTTTACCGGAAGAATGTCTCTATGTAGGAGATTCGGAAGTAGACATCCGTACAGGAGAGGCAGCAGGAACGAAAACCATTGGCGTGACATGGGGATTTCGCACAAGAGAGATGCTAGGACGCGCCGGAGCAAAAGACATGGTGGATTGTCCGGAAGAATTAAAGAAATGGATATAATATTACATAAGGGAGGATGGAAAACATGTATGAATATGATGAGGAGTGCATAAAGACATTTTTACAAAAACAGTCGCAGCTTTTTGACGAGCCAGTCGCAGAGACGTTGGAGGAGGCAGAAGCCTTTCTGGAAGACTGCATGGCGGTTGTTGTGGATTCAATCCAGGAAGTAAAGGAATACTTTGAAGAAAATGGAGCGGATGTGGATGGAATGTCTTATGACGAATTAGAAGAAGCTTCAGAAGTATTTCCGCTTTCAAGCGGACAGTATCTGATCGTGGAAGGATAAGTCTTAAGTGACGATTGATTCTGGAAAAGAGGAAATGGACGGAGGATTATTCCCCGTCCACTTTTGCTTTTTGCAGTGCATCGTCGATGGCATTTAAGATGACTTGCGATGTGTAAGTATTTTCCTCGGCATAGGAGATGTTTTCCAGCGACTGTGTTTCACAAACTTGATCGGCGATGTCTTCGACTGCCGGTAAAAAGAGCGGATACATGGTGGTAACGGTCTCATCAAGATTGGAACAGCGGATGGAATTGATATGTGATTCATCCACGGTTACCTCAAGCAAAAGTTCCATGTTATTTAAGGTAACGGAGGAGGTATAGACGCCAGGCGTATAGTTTGCCGTGCCGGCGGATGTCTCTTTATCTTTTGGGAAGAACATGACTGCAAGCAGTATAAGGAGAAGAATTCCCAGGATAACAAATAATACGGTGTAGATGATTTCTTTCATATGAAGAACGACAATTTTCGTTTTGGAACTCATGAAAAACCCTCCTGATTATGATAAAAATAAATTTTTGCTTTTAATATAGTGTATGAATGAAAATGGAAAAATATGCATAAGAGAGGGAAGAACCGGAAAGGGAAATACTGCGTGACAAATAGAAAGGTCTTTAGTAGAATAGAGAAAGAATGGGGTGAAAAAAGATGTTTATAATAGCTGGACTTGGAAATCCATCAAAGGAATATGAAAAAACAAGACATAATGTAGGATTTGACGTCATAGATAAGATAGCGGATAAATATGGGATTGCCATGGATATCAAAAAACACCGTGCATATTGCGGCAAGGGTGTAATCGAAGGTCAGAAAGTACTTCTTTTGAAACCGCAGACATTTATGAATTTAAGCGGAGAAAGTATAAGAAGTGCAGTTGAATTTTATAAAGTGGATCCGGACGAAGAACTGCTTGTCATCTATGATGATATCAGTCTTGATGTAGGACAGCTTCGTATCCGTAAGAAGGGAAGTGCAGGCGGCCACAATGGAATTAAAAATATCATTGCGCATTTGGGGAGCAATGTATTTCCAAGAATCAAAGTAGGGGTAGGAGAAAAACCAAAAGGATATGATCTGGCGGATTATGTTCTGGGACATTTCTCAAAGACCGAGAGGGTGCAGATGGAAGAAGGATATGACAAAGCGGTTATGGCAGCGGCAAGGATCGTACAAGGTGACGTTGACGGCGCGATGAATGCGTTTAATACAAAGGTAGCTGGAAAGGAGAATTGACAGATGCAGACGCTTATAAAGCCTTTAGAAGGGTTGGCAGAACTTCTGGACATCAGAAAACAGTTACAAAAGCAGGCGGGGATTTTACAGATTGCGGGATGTGTAGATTCTCAGAAAACACATATGATGTATGCACTTAGCGATGGTTTTCGATATAAAATCATCGCTTGTTCCGGTGAGTTAAAAGCAAAGCAAATCTATGAAGAATATAAGTTTTTAGATGAGCATACCTATCTTTATCCGGCAAAAGATTTGCTGTTTTACCAGGCGGATCTAAGGAGCAAGGAGCTTTTGAAAGAGCGCATGGAGGTAGTGCAGGCTTTACTGGAAGAAGAGCAGGCGACAGTTGTTACAAGTTTTGATGGGTTTATGGATTCGTTGCTCCCTTTGGAGGAAGTGAAGAAGAGAAGTATCAGCATTCGCTTGGGAGATACTGTAGATTTGGAGGAGCTGATACAGAAGATATCCGGCCTTGGCTACGAAAGAGAAGCGCAGATTGAAGGAATTGGACAGTTTGCGGTTCGAGGAGGAATCATTGATGTCTATCCATTGACGGAGGAAGTACCGGTTCGTATTGAGCTTTGGGGGGATGAGGTGGATTCCATCCGTACGTTTGATCTGGAAAGTCAGCGTTCGATCGAGAATCTTGAAGAGGCAGTCGTCTATCCGGCAACGGAATTCGTAGAAGAGACGGAAGGAAGAGTTACATTTTTAGATTATTTTCCTGAAAAAGAAAGTATATTGTTTCTTGATGAACCGATGCGTCTTATGGAAAAGGGAGAGGCGGTGCAAAAGGAGTTTCTGACCGCACAGGCGAATCGTATGGAAAGCGGGTACGAAGTGACAACGGCAGAGGCGAAGCTGTATACGCCAAAAGAGATTGCGGCAAAGATGGAGCGGTATGCCGGAGTGGCATTTTCGGCTTTAGAAGTACGTGCGAAAGAAATGAAAATCCAAGCAATGTACAGTGTACTTGCCAAGAGCGTAAATTCGTATAACAGCAGTTTTGATATGTTGATCAAAGATTTGAAACGGTTTATGCGAAATGAATACCGTGTTGTTTTATTGTCGGGGTCAAGAACGAGGGCAAAACGTCTCGCCGAGGATTTCAGGGACTATAATCTGAAAAGTTATTACAGCGAGGATTTGGAGCGAGAAGTGGAGCCGGGAGAGATTCTGGTCTCTTACGGGCATGTTGCCAATGGTTATGAATACCCGATGTTAAAATTCATTGTCATCGCAGAGACCGACATTTTCGGGCGTGTAAAGAAGAAAAAGAAACGAAAAAGCTATGAAGGAAAAAAGATAAATAGTTTTACAGAGCTAAAAGTCGGAGATTATGTAGTACATGAAAATCATGGGCTTGGTATTTATCAGGGGATCGAGAAAATCGAAGTCGATAAGGTGACGAAAGATTATATGAAGGTTGCCTATGCGGGCGGAAGCAATCTTTATATTCTGGCAACGCAGATGGATCTGATCCAAAAGTACGCAAGTGCTGATGCAAAGAAGCCAAAGCTGAACCGACTTGGAGGACAAGAGTGGAGCAGGACGAAGACGAAAGTTAAGGGAGCTGTTCGGGAAATTGCCAAAGATCTGGTAGAGCTTTATGCAGCAAGAGGGCAGGCAAAGGGATATCAGTATGGAAAAGATACCATCTGGCAGAAGGAATTTGAGGAAATGTTTCCCTTTGAGGAGACAGAAGACCAGGAGATTGCTATTGAGGCTGTGAAGAAGGACATGGAAAGTACGAAGATCATGGATCGGCTTATCTGTGGGGATGTCGGATTCGGGAAGACGGAGATTGCTATCCGGGCGGCATTTAAAGCGGTACAGGAGAGCAAGCAGGTGGTCTATCTTGTTCCTACGACGGTCCTTGCACAGCAGCACTACAATACGTTTGTTCAGAGAATGAAAGATTTTCCGGTCCGCGTGGATTTGATGTGCCGTTTTCGGACGCCGGCGCAGCAAAAAAAGACCGTTACAGATGCAAAGAAGGGTCTGGTTGATATTATCATCGGAACTCATAGGGTCTTGAGTTCGGATGTAGAGTTTAAGGACTTGGGACTTCTGATCATTGATGAGGAGCAAAGATTCGGCGTACAGCATAAAGAAAAGATTAAAAAGCTGAAAGAGAATATCGATGTGATGACGCTGACAGCGACACCGATTCCGAGAACTCTTCATATGAGCCTTATTGGGATTCGTGACATGAGTGTGTTAGAAGAGGCTCCTCAGGACCGCATGCCGATACAGACTTATGTGATGGAATATAACGAAGAGCTGGTCAGAGAGGCAATCGAGCGTGAAGCAGCAAGAGACGGACAGGTCTATTATGTATATAATCGTGTGGAAGATATACAGGAACTTACCGCAAGAATTCAAAAACTGGTGCCGGAAGCAGTCGTTGCCTATGCGCATGGACAGATGAAGGAGCATCAGTTAGAGAAAATTATGCTGGCATTTATTAATAAAGAGATTGATGTGCTTGTATCCACGACAATTATTGAGACGGGATTGGATATTGCAAATGCAAATACGATGATTATCCATGATGCGGATCGATTAGGACTTTCACAGCTTTACCAGCTTCGGGGACGCGTGGGGCGTTCGAACAGGATGGCATATGCATTTTTGCTGTATCGCAGGGACAAGCTTTTAAAAGAGATTGCCGAGAAACGTCTTGCTGCGATCAGAGAATTTACGGATCTAGGGTCCGGATTTAAAATTGCTATGCGTGACCTTGAGATAAGAGGTGCGGGGAATCTTTTGGGTGCAGAACAGCATGGGCATATGGAAGCGGTCGGATATGATTTATATTGTAAGATGCTAAATGAAGCGGTCAAACATTTAAAGGAAGAATTGGATGGGGTGAAAAAGGAAGAGGAGAGCTATACGACAACGGTAGATTTGAATATAGATGCTTATATTCCATCTTCTTATATACCGAATGAATATCAGAAGCTGGATGTTTATAAGAGGATAGCGGGTATCGAAAGCGAAGAAGAGATGGATGATATGATCGAGGAACTCATCGACCGTTATGGCGATATTCCAAGGAAGGTACAGCAGCTTTTGAATATTGCTCATCTGAAAGCGCTTGCGCATAGTGCTTATGTGACGGCGGTAGAACAAAAAGGAGAGACGTTTAAATTCACGATGTATGAAAGGGCGAAAGTGAGCCCGGCAAAAATACCGGCTTTATTAGCTTCCTATAAGAACTATCTTCAATTCAAAGTGGAGACAAATCCGTATTTCCTCTACGAGAGAAAAGGAAAAAATAAAAAAGAAAGAGATGAAAATACGATAGAATTTGTGAAAAAGATTTTAAATGATATAAAAGGATTGATTGAATAGGCAAAAAGGGCTATAATTATGTAGTTAGGACGATACGAAGGAGGATATAATAAGATATTATGAGAAACATGAAATATAGGGCTGCGGCAGCATTACTTGCTGTTTCTGTAGCAGCGGCAGGATTGACAGGATGTGGAGTGGGAAGCAAGTTAGACAAGAATGCGGTAGTAGCAACTGTGGGCGAGGAAAAGATTAACTTAGGAGTTGCGAATTTTTATGCAAGATATCAGCAGGTACAGGTAGAATCTTCTTACGCACAGATGTTAGGTATGGCAGGAGAAGATCTTTGGGCGCAGGAGCTTACGGAAGGCGAGACATACGAAGATACGATTAAAGATGGTGTACTTAAGGGCTTAGAGCAGATGTATATTTTGAAATCTCATATGGCAGATTATTCGGTGGAGATTACAGAGGAAGAACAGGCAAAGATTGATAAGGCAGCATTTGAATTTGTTGATAAGAATAATCTGGAAGCGAAAGAGATGACAACTGCAGATGAGAAGGTTGTAGGAGAGATGCTTACACTTCTTACGATTCAGAAGAAAATGACAGACGCGATGACGGCGGATGTAAGTACGGAAGTGTCTGATGAAGAGGCGGCGCAGAAGAAAATGCAGTATGTTTCTTTCTCATACAGCAAAACGGCTGAGGATGGAAGTTCTGCGACGATGACGGAGGAAGAAAAGGCAGCAGTGAAAGCAAGTGCACAGGCATTTGCAGACGGAGCCGGCGCAGCAGAGGATTTTGCCGCATATGCGACAGAGCAGGGCTATGAGGCAACAGATAAAACGTTTGATGCGGAAGATACCAGTCCGAGCACAGAGATGATCGCGGCAGTAAATGCGTTGAGCGAGGGTCAGACAAGCGGTGTGATCGAGAGTGAAAACGGATGTTATGTTGCAAAATTAGTCAGTGCGTTGGATCGTGAAGCGACAGATGCAGAAAAGCAGTCCATCATTAATCAGCGTAAGAATGATCGTTTTACAGAGATCTACGAAGGCTGGCAAAAAGCAGCAAAGGTAGAGGTCGATGAGAAAGTATGGGAAAAGGTTGATTTTGTAAGTCAGGGCGTGACTATGAAAGAAGCAGAAGAAGAGTCTGCCGATAATAAAACAGAAAAATAATCTAAGTAATATAAAAAGCTCCGGTGATGTGATTCGCCGGAGCTTTTGTTGTGGCATTTATTAACCGTTGATAATAACTTTTTTCAAGTTTAAATCTTTATCAAGAAGAACAAGATTGGCAATTTTACCATTGGAAATGCTGCCGTATTTGTCTTCGATCTTTAATGCTTTTGCAGGATTGATCGTGGTGCATGCGACTGCTTTTTCCAATGGAATATCCATTTCTTTTACAGCTGTACGCAGACAATCCATAAGGTTAGTAGCAGAACCTGCAAGTGCGCCGTCGGATACTAATACGGCACGATTGCCTGTTACGTCTACTTCGAGTCCGCCAAGTGTGTAGCGTCCGTCCGGCATGCCGGTCGCGCGCATACTGTCGCTGATCATGACGATGCGATCAGAGCCGAACATCTCGAATGTTGCGCGTACTACGGATGGATGAATGTGAACGCCATCACAGATCAATTCTACCATACAGTTTTTGGTATCTCTTGCAGCGCCGATCACGCCCGGAGCACGGTGTGTGAATGCAGGCATTGCGTTGTAGAGATGTACAGCATGGCTTGCGCCGTTATCGTAAGCGGCTTTTGCTGCATCATAGTCGGCGTTTGTGTGTGCCAGGGAAACAGTAACTTCATCTTTTACTGCATGGATAAAATCTTTTGTATCACACATCTCAGGTGCGACAGCGATGAATTTTACAAGTCCGTTTGCAGCATTTTGGAAACGGCGATATACGCTTTCCTCGCAAGGAATGATGTATTTTTCATTCTGAGCGCCTTTTTTGGAGAAGCTGATAAATGGGCCTTCCATGTTTACTCCGACTAAGTGAGCGCCGGATGCATTGTCATAAGAAGCAGCTGTGGAGAGGATATCTTCAAGCTCTTCAATTGGAAGTGTCATTGTGGCAGGGCAGATGCTTGTAACACCAATAGATGCTTCGTGTTCTGCGATTGCCTTGATTGCTTCGTGTGTACCGTCGCAGAAATCATGTCCCATGCATCCATGGAAATGGATGTCGATAAGTCCTGGAATGGCGTAGCAGCCTTCTCCGTCAATGACTTCATCTGCGGATGCATTTTCGGCAAACAGGCCATTTTCGATATAAATCTCACCTGGTGTGAATTGCTGATCCTCACCATATACGTTTACATTTTTAATAATCAAAGAAATTCACTCCAATCTTATTGTGGAATTTTAGATAAAGCTGCTTCATCTGCTACAAGAACAACATCAGCGTGTAACTGAAGGATGGAAGCAGGAACTTCTGGTGTTACAGGTCCGAAAAATGCTTTTGCTACCGTATCAGCTTTGTCTTCACCGCTTACTACGATGAGGATTTTCTTTGCAGACATGATAGTACCGATACCCATTGTGTAAGCCTGTTTCGGAACATCGTCGATAGAAGCGAAGAAACGTTTGTTAGCTTCGATCGTACGTTCCTGAAGGTCTACGCAGTGTGTTGCAACCGGGAAGTGGCTGTCTGGCTCATTGAAGCCGATATGTCCGTTGTGTCCAAGACCTAATAACTGAAGGTCAGCGCCGCCAAAAGATTTGATCAATGCTTCATAAGCTGCGCATTCAGCATCGGCGTCTTCTTTTGTTCCGTCAGGAAGGTTGGTATTAGCAAGATCGATGTTCACGTGATTGAACAAATTGTCATGCATAAAATAGTAGTAGCTCTGGTCATTTTCGCGTGTAAGGCCTTTGTATTCATCTAAGTTTACCGTTTTTACTTCGGAGAAATCAAGGTCGCCAGCTTCGTATTTTGCTACCAGGTTTTTGTAAGTTCCGATTGGTGAGGAACCTGTTGCAAGTCCAAGAACGCAATCTGGTTTTGCGATTACCTGAGCTGCGATAATATTGGCAGCTTTGCGGCTCATTTCTTCGTAGTCTTTTGTTTTAATAATTCTCATTGGGTTCATCCTCCTTTTATTAAGTATCTCCTTTTTGAAGATATATTTATGCGTAAATACAGGCAGGTTATTCACTGTCATATTCACCTTTATAATAACTGTAACAAATGGGGATGCTAAAAGCAAGATTTTTTACATATTCTTGGTAAATATTGTGCACAAAATATCGGCTGAAAATGTGTAAAATTTTAGCATTAAAAAAATAAAAAGCGCTTGTGTTTGTAAAATGGGAATGCTATTTTAGTATTGTAGCAAAAATGAAAAGTTAATGTGTTACAACAGGAGGAAAAGATGAATTACGTAAATATTCTTATCCCATTTGTGGGAGGGCTTGGGATGTTTATCTATGGTATGCAGATTATGGCGCAGGGGTTGGAAAATGCGGCTGGCAACAGGATGAGATCGCTATTGGAGGCATTGACAAAGAATAAATTCCTGGGTGTGTTGCTTGGAGCTTTTATTACGGCGGTCATTCAGAGCTCATCAGCGACGACGGTCATGGTTGTAGGATTTGTAAATGCGGGTATTATGAACCTTTCTCAGGCTATGGGGGTTATCATGGGTGCCAACGTCGGTACAACGGTGACGGGATGGCTTGTGTCCAGTGCAGAGTGGGCAAAATTTTTAAAACCGGATAACCTTGCACCGATTGCGATTATTATTGGTGTAATTGTAATGATGACGGGAAAGAGGCGGTCATCGAAAGACATTGCAAGCATTATTATAGGATTCGGACTTTTATTTATTGGTATTTCCATTATGTCTGATTCTGTATCACCGCTGCAAGATTCGGAAGGATTCCGCAATATTTTCGTGGCGCTTAGCGGCAATCCGCTGCTTGGTATTGCTGCCGGAGCGATTGTAACAGCGGTTATTCAAAGTTCTTCGGCTTCTGTCGGGATTTTACAGAGTCTCGCAGCGGCAGGCTTGGTACCGTTTGGCGCTGCCATTTATATTATTATGGGGCAGAATATCGGTACTTGTGTGACAGCGATGCTCTCAGGTATGGGCGCTAAGAAAAATGCGAAGGTTGCAGCAAGAATGCATCTTCTGTTTAATATTATAGGTACGGTTATTTTTAGTATTATTGCCATTATATTATTGTCTGTTGTATTTCCGAAGTATGCGGCAGGAATGATTTCTCAGACACAGATCAGTACGGTGCATACATTGTTTAATATTGGTACAACGTTATTGCTCTTCCCTGTATCTGACTGGATTATAAAACTTGCAAAGAAAATCAGCCATGTGGAAGATGTGGAAGTTGACGAGAGCAAGGTACAGCTCGATGAGCGTATGTTGGAGACGCCAGGTATCGCGCTGCAGTCTACCATCTCGGAATGTGTCCGTATGGGTGAGATTGTAAAAAATTGTATGGAATGTTCAAAAGAAGTGTTGTTTAGCATGGATTACAACCATATTATGCGTATCAAAGAAGAAGAGGATAAGGTTGACCGCCTTTGCGCCGGAATTACTGGTTATGCGATTAAGATCACCTCTCTTAGTGTCAGTGAGAAGGAACACAAAGAAGCGGCAAGTCTTCTTCAGGTAGCTTCCGATATGGAACGGGTCAGTGACTATTGTGAGAATATTGCGGAGTTTACAGAAAATCTGATCGAGCATAAAGTAAGCTTTACGGAAATAGGAAAAGAACATTTACGTTCTATGATGGAGGTATGTGCTAAGAGTTATGAATATGCGTTGGAGGCTTATCGGAATCAGGATAAAGAGTTGGCGCTTAAGGTGATCGAGGAAGAGACGAAGGCAGATAATCTTGAGGTGACGCTGCGTGCAGAGCATATCGAGCGCCTTGCAGCGAATCAGTGTCAGACGGAAGCCGGTATCGTATTTTTAGATACACTCGTGTGTCTGGAACGTATTTCCGATCATGCAAGAAATATTGCAGAAGAAGTCTTAAATCATATTGCATAATGATATAACAATATAATTTATAACAATACAATAAAAGGCAAGCATGAAGCAGATTGCCATATAAGAGGGGAGCAAGCGACAAGTATCTGTCACTTGCTCCCCTCTTGGTAAAAGCCGTATAGGATATATCGTTAATATTTTGCAGCAGTTATTCTTCAATCACATGAATCTCAAGATAATCAAAGTCAATCGTATCTACAAAATTATCCTGATAAAACCGCGCCTTGTCATGCCGTTTAAATTCCGCAATCGTAGAATCCAGCCAGATAGGCTTGCTCAAATCAAATTCATAGCAGATTTCATCCAGTGCATGAAAAATTTTATGCGTACGCGTATCATCACTGTCATCACAAATTACAGTATCACGCAATAAACGGTTATCTTTTATTATCTTTCCCCATAAACGGAACATAAATAGAATCTCCTTTTGTCCTTTTAAAATTTTAGTCAATCTTATTTATTATAAAATGAAACGCCTGTAATTACAACGCTTGTCTGAAAAAACGTAAATTGCTGCAATAATCTCTACAATTCATGGATTTGTTCCGGTTTCATCCAAAAAGCCCGAAAAACAGGGGATTGAATTGTGTGAAACCGTAAATTACCGTCAGAGGGTTTTTAAAAACCCTCTGACGGTAATTTACCGCTTGCTTAACGGGAGAGAATGTGATAAACTCGTCTAGATGACAAGACAGTTGTAAAATAGCTATGTAAATTCAAGGGAAATAGAAAGAGAGGAATTATCATGGAGAGCATAAAAAAATGGTTGGACCGGTTTTTTATTGATGGTTTGAGTGGGATGGCGCAGGGATTGTTTGCGACGCTGATTATCGGAACGATTATCCAGCAGATTGGCACGTTTATCGGCGGTACTTACGGAGATTTGATTTTTGTGGTTGGAAAGGTTGCAGCGGCGCTTACCGGTGCGGGTATCGGCGTTGGTGTGGCTTGTAAGTTTAAAGAGAGTAATTTGGTGATCGTATCGGCGGCGACTGCGGGTATGGTTGGTGCGTTTGCAAGCAAACTTTTGGCAGGGCAAGTACTGGCGGAAGGTGGTGCGATGGTTTTTGCAGGACCGGGCGAGCCGCTTGGTGCATTTCTTGCAGCGTACATAGGAATCGAAGCTGGTCATTTGGTGGCCGGAAAAACGAAAGTAGATATTTTGGTAACGCCAATCGTGACGATTGGAGTGGGTTCCGCGGTAGGATTGATTGCTGGACCGCCGATTTCTGCATTCATGACAGGACTTGGTTCAATTATTAACTGGGGTACTGAACAGCAGCCGTTCCTTATGGGAATTGTTGTATCCGTATTGATGGGAATGATTCTGACATTGCCGATTAGTTCAGCAGCGCTTGGAATTATTTTAAATCTTTCAGGGCTTGCGGCAGGCGCAGCAACAGTCGGATGCTGTTGTAACATGGTAGGATTTGCGGTTGCCAGCTATCGTGAAAATAAAATGGGCGGCTTGCTGGCACAGGGAATCGGAACTTCCATGCTGCAAGTACCAAATATTGTAAGAAAACCGATTATTTGGCTTCCTGCCATTTTATCAAGTGCAATATTAGGACCAGTCGGAACAATGATTTTGCATATGACAAGTAATGCAACCGGTTCTGGTATGGGAACCGCAGGGCTCGTAGGACAAATCATGACTTACCAGACCATGACTGCTACCGAACCGGCAACGATGGTCATGATAAAAATTCTTGCGATTCAGATTATCCTGCCAGCGATTGTGACACTGCTTATTTCCGAAGCAATGCGTAAAAAAGGATGGATTAAAGCAGGAGATATGAAGCTTGAAATGTAAGAAGCAGACATAGTAACCCAATATAGCAAAAAAATGTCGATTTATGTAAAAAACTAATAAATATTCATAAGAATTTCTTAAAAATCCTGTGAAATTTGTGACAATTACTTCTGCGTATGATATAATTAAGAAGTATGCAAAAGCAATGTGTATACAGGAGGAGTTGAATATTTATGTTTATGGAAGCGGCAATAAGGAATTATGAAGATGTAGATAGCTGGAAGACAGTGATATTCCTATATAATGCAGCTTTAAAAGAAGTAGGAACAAAACTAGAAATTTTAAACGACGAATTTCAGCATGTACACAGATACAATCCAATCGAGCACATTAAGACGAGAATAAAGACACCGGAAAGTATCGTGAAGAAACTAAAAAGGAACGGACATACGACATCCATTGAGAACATGGTAAAATATGTGAAAGATATCGCCGGTGTCCGTCTCATCTGTTCGTTTACATCGGATATTTATCGTCTGGCAGAGATGATAGGCAATCAAAGTGATCTAAAAGTACTATCTATCAAAGATTATATTAAGAATCCAAAGGAAAGTGGTTACAAAAGTTATCATATGTTAGTATCCGTGCCGATTTTCCTTTCTGACAGTGTTGTAGACACCAAAGTAGAGATTCAAATCCGGACAATTGCGATGGATTTCTGGGCAAGTCTGGAGCATAAGATTTATTACAAATTTGAAGGAAACGCACCGGAATACATAAGTCGTGATTTGCAGGAATGTGCGCAGATGGTATCAGAGTTGGATGATAAAATGCTTTCGTTAAATGAGGCAATCAAAAAATGTCTGGGCGACGGCAGTTGTATGGAGGATATGGATAATAGTTTCCGAAGAGAAGCTTGAATAAAACGAGGATGAAAAAGGGCAGTCGGAGTGTGAACCGGCTGCCCTTAAACTATGTACAAAGTCATCGCTTTGTTATATATTTTTTCACAAAAGAATATATCCGATCTATGCTGCAGTGTAAATCTGATTGTGCAGCCCGTTTTTCGATGATTTCATTATAGTGGCGTTCTCTTAACTCTTTATCAATATTATCCTTCACATCCTCCATAGGAATATAATCATATTCTTTTTTTGCGGTACACTGAATCAAGTACAGTACGCCTTCCTCATCAATTACCGGGGTGCTCTCTCCGATCCCAAGCTCATATCCGTGGGCTATAACATCCCCGATTGCCCTTGATTTTGCTGACATGTCTGAAGACAAGATTTCTTCATGTGCAAAATATGGCGCCAGAGCGTCATTTCCTTCAATAAGACCTTTCAAGGAATGGTCAGCATCTATTTGTTTATAAATATCCGTCAATGCATTCTTAAATGTACTCATCTGCGTTTCCGCAAGTCCCTCGGCCATAGAATCGATTTTCACGTAATCAAGAGTAATATCATCATCTTTCACAAATAAAGCATCTTTATTTTCTTCATAGTATGCCTGGCGTTCTTCATCGGAAATGCTCATTCCCTCGTTTTGGAGGTTCTCACAATATTTTTTCTGGAAAGAATCCATTTCATATTCCATATAGAGCTCCGTTGTAAATTCAGATAAACCATACACAGCTTCGCCATTGGCAATTTTTTCCGCCCGATCCTTGTTCTCCGCTTCCTTACGTTCTAGCATATGTGCATAGTCGATTTCATCTACCAGCCCCTGTTCTTTTGCGATCTCATAGACAGTCCGGTTATATTTTAACTGCTCGATTGTATCATCGGCAAGCTTCTCATATGGAATTTCGCCATTTATCGCTTTTGTCCAGAAATCAGAATTTACTGACACGTTGTTTTTCTGGGTAAGCTCTTGTGTCACAGGATATACCTGTTGGTTCATCACATACAGAAATTCGTCGCGTACGATTTCCTGAGAATTGATTTCGAGTTCAAATCTTGTGTTTTTATAAAAAATTCCGCCGCCAATAGCAGCCAACGCTGCTGCTATAGCGATCCCAGTTATCAGTTTCTTTTTCACGTTTGTCTCCTTTAGTTATATATATTTTAGTAACAGTTCAGCCATAACAGCTCGGATTAGCTGCTTTGCAGCCTATTTCGCCACATACGTGGCTAAATCCTCGCTTATGGCAGAGCGCC